>Ga0210384_10000234_pt1 | contig 87692 bp, 72 predicted proteins | sample IncBWH2MmetaG_FD_160574 | JGI IMG/M metagenome (GOLD analysis project Ga0210384, IMG submission 160574) | Forest soil microbial communities from Barre Woods Harvard Forest LTER site, Petersham, Massachusetts, United States - Inc-BW-H-2-M | ecosystem: Environmental > Terrestrial > Soil >... | reverse complement strand
TCCACTTCAACCTGCCGCAGCAGTGTCACGATCTGCTCCGGCTTGTATTTCTTCATCGGCATACCAGCTTCCCTCCAGAGTGAATTCTCTCTCACTCCCGCTGGTACAAAAAACCCCGGTCAGGTCAAGTAGTGTAGTGTGTAGTGAGTGTAGTAAGTAGTATAGGGGTATGCAGGCCGGGGGAAGGCCCATGCCCCTCTCTCCCCCTATAGAGCCCACTACACCCACTACATGGCCGCGCTAGCCCCTGTTAACTCAATGCTTGCCTTGAAAGAGCCTGTCCGCGACCTCGGCCCAATCGGCGGCAGTAACGCGGCGAACCTTAGTGCCAAGATTCTCAATGAGATGCCGTACAAGCGCCCGTGTGTCTTCTCTGTAATATTGCCCCCTGGAACCAAGGGCTTCCTTGACACTCGCAGGAGCAGGCAGATAATTTTCGGCTACCATCGCACCCCAAGCCGCTGCTTTCCAATAGCTATCCCGTGCGGCGTCCTCAGTGATGTAATTGTAAATTTCCTGTGCCTTGGGCGACATTCCAAGGGTCCTCCTGGGCGGCGGCGATTCTACCTTTTTTCCGCAACCGAGCAAAGCAGATGGTGAAGATGAACGAACAAGACGCAAGAGCAGCCCTGCGAGAGCTCGGCATAACTCCTAGTAGGCAGCTCATCGAGAACTGGCTGAGAGCCGAGTTGGCTGAAGCGGCCCAGAGGCAGCAGCCTGCAAGGGCTGACAGGCGGCGCTCTGCTAGCGGCCCACTAGAGAGGCCGCCCGAGGGAAACACGCTCGCAGCCCTGCAACCTCCTAGTAGCAAATCTCGACTTGAGCCAATGCTCCGTGAGAGTGGGCAACTTGAGAAGCCAGCGGGCCAGCGCAAACCTGGCAGACCCCGGATCATCGCAAGCTGGTTCCCGGCTGTGGCTGCATCAATGGCCGATGGGACAAGTCTCAAGACCGCTTTGGCGATGAACGGTCTAAATCTCTCCAGGAGCGAACTCCGGGCTTGCTATCGCAACCGCACCTTTCAAGCGCTCTATCAGGAAGCCCGGCGCAAATTTCTGGCTGGGCACTTTGGGAGGAAGCCCACGCTGAGGGCGAACATTGGTAGATACATGTGAAATTTCGAAGGCTTGCCTGGCACTCCGGGGCTGCTCACTGCCAGTTATACCAGAAAGGCCGATTGGAGCTCATCTGGCGGGCCCAATCCCGGGGATGCCACTTGATCGATTATTGCGTTTGAACGAACCCGCCTGCCGACGTAAGCTACACCCATAAGTTATTTCTCTTCGTGACTTGGCTGCAGCTGCAACCTAAGATGAGCACGCAATGCCGGATTCCTCGTCTCTTCTTGGCCAGACCGTCTCTCACTACCGCATCCTCGAAAAGCTCGGCGGCGGCGGAATGGGCATTGTCTACAAGGCTGAGGATATTCGTCTCCACCGTTTCGTCGCGCTCAAGTTTTTGCCTGAGCATGTAGCCCGAGATGCGCATGCCCTGGCCCGGTTTCAGCGCGAGGCGCAAGCCGCGTCCGCCCTTAACCACCCCAACATCTGCACGATCTATGACATCGGTGAACAGGACGGGCGAGCGTTCATCGCCATGGAGTTTTTGGATGGCGCTACCCTGAAGTACCGCATCGCCGGACGTCCTATAGCACTAGAAACGCTGCTTTCGCTTGGAATCGACATCGCCGACGCGCTCGATGCCGCGCACGTCAAAGGAATTGTTCATCGCGACATTAAGCCCGCTAACATCTTTGTCACTGATCGCAGCCACGCCAAAATCCTCGACTTCGGCTTGGCGAAACTCTCTCCCGAACCGGTAACGGGAACGGATCCAACCGCCGCGACCCTGGTAGAAGAGCATCTGACCAGCCCCGGTGCGGCTCTTGGCACTGTCGCTTACATGTCCCCGGAACAGGTCAAAGGCAAGGATTTGGATGCCCGAACCGACCTGTTTTCCTTCGGTGCGGTGCTTTACGAGATGGCAACAGGGAGTTTGCCGTTTCGCGGACAGACACTGGGTGTCATTTTCGAGGCTATCCTGAACCGCCCGCCGGTGGCACCCGTACGACTGAATCCCCAGGTGCCGGCTCGGCTGGAGGAGATCATCAACAAGGCGCTGGAGAAAGATCGGGACCTGCGCTACCAACACGCCTCAGACATGCGCGCGGACCTGCAGCGCCTTAAGCGTGAATCGGAGTCCGGGCGGCCGATCGAAAGTAACGCACAGGAACGTGCCGTTGGCATGACGGGTAGGGAACCTTCGGCATACGCCACAGCAACTTCCGAAACAGAAATTCCAAAGTTAAGGGGCCGCGTCCTTCGCCGCTCGTTAGTGCTGGCCGCTGCTATCGTTGCAATCGCGTTGACTGTGGCAGGAATAATTTATTACCCGCGTCGGACTCTGGCCTTAACTGAGCGGGATTCCGTTCTGGTGTCTGATTTCGTCAACACGACGGGCGAGCCGATCTTCGACGGTTCGCTGAGGCAAGCGCTGACCGTAAAACTCGCTGAGTCGCCCTACTTCAACGTCGTGCCCGACGCGACAACCTTGCAGACTTTGAGTTTGATGAGCCACTCTCCCGGTGAGCGTGTCGTCCCACCTCTCGCGCGAGAGGTTTGCCAACGAGCAGGAGCCAAGGTCATGGTCGGTGGCTCGATCGTGGCCCTCGGCAACAAGTACGTGATTGATTTAGCCTCTGAGAATTGCCTGACGGGAGAGCCGCTGGCTCACCAGAAGATTGAGGCGCTCAACAGGAACGAGGTTTTGAACAAGCTTGGGCAAGTAATCTTACCGTTGCGCCGCAAGCTAGGTGAATCCCTCAGTTCAATCCAGAAGTTCGATACCCCCATCGAACAGGCGACCACTAAATCACTTGCCGCGCTGAAGGCATACACATCAGGTGAGGAAGCACGAGCCCAAGGTAAGGAGGCCGAAAGTATCGACTTCTACAAGATGGCGATTGAACTGGATCCCGACTTTGCTATTTCCTATGCCAGACTGGCTGCGGTTTACTCCAACATTCAGCAGGTTGATCTTGCTGGCGACTATCTTCGGAAGGCTTTTGAACGGCGAGAGCACGTGAGCGAGAGGGAGAAGTTTTACATCGCTACGCACTATTACTTTGACACCACCAAGGATATCGACAAGACGATCGAGACTGAGAAACTGTGGACCGAAGTGTACCCGCGCGACTTAATTCCCATTAACAACCTCAGCAACGCATACGTTGTAGTTGGTGAGCCGGAAAAAGCGATTGAGGCAGGCCAGCAGGCCCTGCGGCTGAACCCCAAGCATGCCAGTCCTTACGCCGTTCTTGCCCAGGCCTATTGGGTAGCCACACGGTTCGCCGAAGCAAAAGCCATCTGCGAAAAGGCCATTGCCGAAAAGTTGGATGGCTATAATATCCATCGCATTCTCTACAACATCGCGTTTGCCGAGGGCGATGAGGCAGTCATGCAGCGAGAGGTCGATTGGTTCAAGGGTAAACCACTCGAAAGCTATCTGACCTATTACCGAGCGTCCGCAGCCTTAAGCCTAGGGCAACTCCGCCAATCCCGCGAACTTTTTGGAAGTGCCCGTACGATCGCCCTGCGGCAGGGACTCAAGGAACAGGCGGTCTCTATAACAAACGACCAGGCATTCTTTGAGGCCCAACTGGGGAATGGACGGGAGGCCAAGGAACTCGTGAATCTGTCCCTCCGCATGATGCCAAATTCCGGGCATCACAAAGCCTACGGCGCGCTGGCCCTCGCTCAAGCCGGGGACTCGCGGCGCGCGGAAACACTGATGAACGAAGCTATCAAGGACTCATCCTTGGGCACAATAATGACTAACACCATCATTGCTTGCATTCGCGCAGTCATCGAGTTGAACCGAAAGAATCCGGCCGCGGCTATCGAGGCGTTGGGTCGTGCCGTTCCCTACGATCTGGCTAGCGACGCCTATGGCCTCACCCTGTACTATCGTGGCTTGGCATATCTGGAACTGAAGTCTGGGAAAGAGGCTGCGTCCCAGTTTCAAAAAATCCTCGACAACCACGGCCTCGTCACCACTCATGTGAATTGGCCGCTGGCGCACCTCGGCCTCGCCCGCGCTTACGCCATGCAGGGTGACACCGCAAAAGCCGAGGCCGCCTATCAGGATTTCCTCACACTATGGAAAGACGCCGACCCAGGCATTCCTATCTTCATCGCGGCGAAGGCGGAGTACGCGAAGCTAAAATAGTTCTCTGAATTGCTCCAGAAGGGTTGGCAGGGTCGTATTATCGAGTGATTCGTCACAATCCTCCGCACCGATTCCCACCTGCGTCGATCAACCAGCTCGACGCGTAATCTATAAACCCCCACAAGGAGAAACACACACATGCCACGCAAAGTACTCTCCCTCCCCAAATGGATTCCTCAAGCGTGCGAGTTGATGGTCAAGTACGACCTCTCACTTCGCCAAGCCGCCGCAGAACTGGGGCAGGATATTTCAATCGAGGAAGCCGAGGCCCTCAAGGATCGGAAGCTCTTCAAGGAGGAGCTGGAAAAGGCTCGTATCTCTAACTATGCCGAGATCGGCAGCAGTACCCTGCTCACCAAAGAGGCCGTAGTTGGCCAAATTTACAAGCTGGCCTCCCGACTCGCCGCAGATCATGAGGATTACAAAGCTACCGATGCCCTCTTGAAGTTGGCCAAGGTCCAGGGCTGGGTTGGTGCCGAACCTGATTCGCTGTGGAAGGTTTTCAGCGGGCTAAGTCAGGCTGATATTGATGAGGTTAAAGCCCGATTCAAGGAACAGCAGCAAGCCCAGCTTGCCGAGGCGCAGCAACCAGATCGTGCAGCCGAGCCTAAGCAGGTGAATTGACCTAGAACCGTTTGGGCCTTCGACGTCGGAGAGGTGAGCTCATAATTTTTGCCACCTCGAAGGTTCCAAGTTTTAGAAAATGATCCTTCAACATCTCCGCTACTTGCTGCAATGCCTTTATGTTGACGACCGCAATCCAATTGGGCCGGTCAACAAAATCTTCCATGTTTTCCTTCACGTTCGGAAAGCGATAAATATCCTCAGGGTCTCTTTTCAGGTGAGCTCGAATGGCGTCGAGGTTCTGAGTGATTAAGCGCATTGGGGCATCATGGTAAAGCCATGTCCATTCGAGTTCCTCTGCAATTTCGCTCGGTGCTGTCGCTTTTCGTATGATGTCCAGGTCTTTAATTTCAGGCTTTAGGCGATAGAGGCATGCGTTTGTCACAATCATGGGTACAAGAGCCGTCACGTTCGGCACGTGATGAATGGGATTCGCCTTCAGTGATTTGCTCCGCGAGTCAAAATTGTAGCCAAACATTCTATTCAGGCAAGCCGGCACGAAAGCGTTCGTCAATTGCTCGATTGCAGTGCGTACTGCGTTGTCCTGCCTGGCACCCTCGTTCGACAGTACAATTCCTCCGGATGATTTAGGCGCAAGCCCCAGAACCGTGTCCTCTCTCGGTTTCTGAAGAGTGGGATAAGGCCCGCAGTTAAGCACCCGATCGTCAAAGCACCAGCGTCCCGCTGCTTCCAATGGGAGAAAAAACCAGTAGCGATTGATGTCGTGATACTTGCATTCAATCAAGAAGGACAAATTTGTGCTGCGATTCACGTAGGGACAGGAAGTCAGTAGGTCGATTTCAAACCACTCGTTCTTTTTTTTCACGATTGGGGCGACTATATTCCGGGCGGGGATAGGAGTTCCAATTCAAGCCATGAAAAGTAACATGTGTTAAATGTTCGAGGGGCAAGCCTGACTTTAGGAAGCTCTCGCCCCATTTCCGCTTGGACATATTAGCTGGTGCCTTTTTACGTCTGACGACAATATAGCAATCGGTAACTCACACCGTCAATCCAACAACACGTCGTATCCAGTACGTGCCAAACAGCTATGAAAAACCCCTAACGAGCGCATTTACCGCGGAGGGATGGGAAGGCTTTCTACCAGAAAAGCATTGAACCGGGCCAGCAGCTTTCCGCAGTTCAGTTACCGCTACTTGGTTTACATACGCCTCAATAAAATTATCCTGCCGTGATTATTGGCGACCGCCTCCGCGAACTGCGTGAGGCAAAGAAACTATCCCAGGGCGACATCGAAAAGCGTACGGGCTTAGTCAGGTGCTATATCTCCTGCGTGGAAAATGGTCACACAGTTCCCGCCATTGAAACACTGGAGAAAATGGCTCGCGCTCTCGAGGTCCCTCTCTATCAACTCTTTTATGACGGTGAAGAACCACCTCAAGTACCAACACTGCTCAAACGGAAGTCCTCTGGCGAAGGTGCTTGGGGTAGCTCTGGCAAGAATGCGCGGTATTTTGGAAAACTTCGCCATCTGCTGGGCAAGTCAGATGAGAATGACCGCAAGCTCTTGTTGCACATCGTCCAGAAAATGGCCCGTCGCTAGCTTCATGCCTTACGGAAGCCACTTTCCTCACCGTGGTCGCGCTCTTGTGGGTATCCGTCAGTGCACAAGAGCAGGACTCCCGGAAAGACATTCCTACAATGGCACGAGAGGCGCTCAAGTCCACAGTGACGGTCGAGACGAGAGATGCGCAGGGCAAGCTGCTGAGTACTGCCGGGAGAAATAGGGGCCGTAGTTTGGAGGTATGAACCCGCATCGCCTAGCCTGGAGTCCACGCGGTCAGGCGGCCAGCGCGCGTCAATCTAAATTCCATGTCAGCGAATGCCTTGCTCCCCACAAAAGACGACGTAGACCTTCAAGCTGAGGCTCCAAGCCGCTTCGGGAGTTTGTGAAACCTAATCAGATGGTTGTCCAGTTCAGACGGCGAATGCAGGTACTCACTGTGACCGTAGCCACCCCATGGGTAGTCAATATAGTAGTGAATAGCAGACCCCGGATAAACAACAATATAATGACTACTGTGGTCAGGATGCTTAAACTGACTAGCACTAATAAGTGGTTTCCACCCAAAACTTTCGAGTACGGACTCAAACTCAACTCCATCTAAATTACGACTCATGGGGACTCTCCGGGAACTATTGCACCACTTCGAGCTCATGCGCCGGGCCGGGGCCGGAGCAACAATTCAAAACGGTGACTTACACCAGATTCGAGGAAGCCGGGCAGGAGGGATTCCACTTTCAGGAATAAATCAAATTAAACTTACCACACTGCTCAAGAATTTCAATAGGTGCGGGAATCGCAGCTGCCTTGAAACATATATCGATGAAATCAAGCTCGTTCCAGAACTTCACTTGTACTGTTCCGGTCAAGCGTGAGGGGGCCGAATCCCGAGACTGGCGACTCGTGCCTGATCTTTTAGTCGGCATTGACGCGTACAACATGAAGGAGTAGGCTCCCTTCAATCGCTCTACTGTCCCCCCCGAGCTTGTCTAGATGCCGAACAGCCAGTAGCTTTCGATACGGCCAGCGCTGTCATGCTCTTAGTTCCACAATCGCAGCCATGGTTTAAGATTCTTAACTATAGCCTACTAGAGTGCCTGTACCGCGTTTGGCCTTTTAGCCCTTTGCGCGTCACCATCGCTGAGATTTTCATCCTGAACCCATGGATCAGCACTCTGCCGTTCGCTTTGGCGTTCTACGTAGCCTGGAGGGAGACGAGCGAAGGGGTGGCGAGACGAAGGCAACGGTTACTCGAGATTCCACTGACGTGCATCATAGCGGTCGCGGTGACCGTTGTCCTGCGTCCTTGGGTTGCCTGGCCATCTCCCTCGCACGCGCCTGACTTTCAGTCACTCTATCCGGCCTACCTTTGGGCGTACGGAAACGAAAATTGCTTTCCGAGTCATTCGACTTTGATTTGCCTGATCGTTGCTATCGGATTGCTTCCGTTGCATCGAAAGATTGGTGCAATTCTCGTAGCATTCGTGTTCGTCGCTATTTCGCTACCCCGGATTTACGTAGGCGGCCATTTCCCGATTGACGTCGCCGCCTCAGCCGTTTTGGCGGTCGCTTGCTACTGGGTGGTGCGCGCTTTGAGCTTGTTGGCGCGAGTCCAGGCGGTATTGAGTTGGGCAGCCTCACGCGGTCTGTGGAGCGAATTCGCTATCTTTCTCTGGTCGTTCGAGTTGGGAGACGGTTTCCGAGGAACGTTGATGACAGCCAAGATACTTCGCCAGCTCGCTCGGTTTTTCTCGATCCCCGTCTAGGCTGATGGGCTGTCATTTAGCCCCAGCGAATGCAGCACGGTTCACTCAACGACCGTGAAGTTGACGTCTTAAGGCACGGGCTGGCGTAGCTCGTCGAACTCTTCTGCACTGTCCCCGCTGTTGACTGCCGTATTATTCTGCACCGCTGATACCCCGGGTACTCTCTAACCCTGTGGGGGGCTGAGCACAGATTCTTCCCCAATTACGCAATCCACTGCCACTACAGTTCGGGGGGCGGCATTGCAAGTCCTTTATCACAAGCAGATTAGGCTTTGGCTTCCAATTTGCTTGAGTGTAGCGGGGATTTATTCGGTCGAGAGCCAATTAACGCAAGTAACGTGATTACGATAAGCAACGTCACGATGACGCTGAGGAAAGCTCATGTCTAAGAACAGCGCAGTTTTTCGGGCAAGATGGGCATGGGGTCTCGGGATTGTCGTGCTCGTGGGCGCGGCGCACCAACCGGCTTCGGCGGCTTTTCAGGCAACCTCCGATACGATTTCCCAGGCACCCCAGCCATCCTCACTTCTCCTACTCCTACTCGGCATGGGCTCGCTGGGACTGAGCGCGCTTGGCCGCAAACTAAGGCGTCAATCTTATCGATAAGCGCGCTCTTCGGCGCGGTGCTCTCATCCGAGGATCGCTACCGGAGTCCTGTCGAATAAATCAAGAGCCACAAGTTAGGCGACTGCATTTCTCCTAGAGGATTCAATGAACACCGATTTTAAAGTCGGAGATGTTGTTCGGCACAAGTCTGGCAGTCAGGATACCATTATCATCAAATTCGAAGATGAGAGCGTCGCTGGTGTTACCAAAAAACTTGCAGTTTGTGGTCGGTTCGAAGGCCAGACTTTTCGCCAGGAGACAATTCCAGTGGAGATGCTGGAGTTCGTGAATCGATGGTTCGCCGCTGGCAGTTAACATACGCCGCCAGCCGGGCCGAGAAGTATTCTGCGAGTAGAATAGTAAACTTCTGCAGGTATAGAGGGAGGCTGTCATGCGTAACATCAGATGGCTGCTCTTGCTGTGCGGTATCCTATGTCTTCCGTACACTGCCTTGGCCGATTCTTGCCCGTTACCGCAGAGGCATAACGAACCCCCTCCAGGAGCGACTCAGGGGCCGTATACGTTGACCCTTTGTGCGGAGCCCTCTGTGGTTATCGAGAACGGGCCGCTGGGACAGAAACTCTCCTGATCCAAACAATCTTGTTTCTTGGGGCGATGAGTTGAGCATGGCCCTGAATGACAATGGCCAGTGGGCACTGACGCTACTGCTTGTCGTACACCGCGGTCCCGCTGATCTTATTGCCCTTGGGGTCGGTTCCGCTCGTGGTGACGGTGCGGGTTTTGCCGTCAGCCGACAGGACGATGCGACCGGTGGTGGTAACCTTATCGCCCTTCTTGACGGCAAACGTCAGCGTGTGATCATTGATTTTCTTGAGGGACCGCGCGTCTGAACTTGGATCCCCGGTGACCGGGTAGTCTTTGCCGTCGAACTTGCCCGTCCACTCGTTGTGTGTCGGCTGGCCATCACCGTCGGTGCCATCTATTGTGACCTTCACGTTGTCGCCCACAGCCTCGTATACAACCGTGGTGTTCTTCGGTGTTCCCGGGCTGAGCTTCGACTTGGCCTCGTTCAACTTCCAGGTGCCGATAAATCCGTCGGCGGCGAAGCACACTACCACGCCGACAAAACACAATGCCAGAATCAGTATGGTTGCTCTTGCTTTCATGTCCCCTCCTGATGAAGAAGCAGTCGGTGGGCCTACTGGTGAGGGGGATTCTAGCATTAGGAGGGGTGCATATAGCAACTCGCGATTCTTCCCAAAGTCGAAGTCGGTTGGCCTATCGGGCCCAAGAGTCAAAGCGTCGGAAGAGTTCCTAGCTTCGACGCCGCAATTGCGCCAGACACTAGCGGGGCAGTATGATTCCCGCCAGCCATGAGAGTCCTCGTCGTAGACGATGAACCGATCCTCGCAAACTGGATGGCGGACGTTCTCGACTGGCATGGCTATCAGACACTTCCCCTCTACAACGCACGAGAAGCCCTCGACCACCTATTCGAAATTCAATTTGACGTGGCACTCATCTGCATCACGTTGCCGACCATCTCCGGTGACGAGATGGGAGACTTGTATCGCATGGAAGTATTCCAGCCCGCTTGCAGAGTCATACTGTTCGACAGATTGGATGTGGTCGAGGATATGAAGGCCCGGCGACCCGACTTTGAATGTCGGGGAACACCGCGCAAGAGTGAAGAATTAGTGAGCATGATCCGGTTTGGGCAAGCAGCGATGAGTGCCTTTGGCGAGAATTAACTACCGCAACGGCCAAAGTTGTCACGCTCGACGACTCGTTCTTGCAATCTTAGGCCGCAGAGCTCCCGCCTCTACCAGAAAGTCTCGAATCTCAAGAATCTGCCGGGGCTGAGGGATGGTTAAGCATCGATGCGAAGCCCGAGACGGAACCTTAAACCTCGCCGGGCGATTTCTACGTGGCGTTCGAGGGCAGGCACTATCAGCGAGAACAACCGCACTCGCTTGGGAGAGAGAGTCTACGTCGCCACATTGAGGCGATTCGAGCAGGCTTGCAGATCGCTTCCGCTCGCGGAGGCTTACCCCCACAGAATGCGAAAACGACAGCGAGCTACTACCCTTCCTACTACTCTTCCTACTACCCTGGCTTTTTGGGGCAAACTCGGATTCTCTCGTAAGCGCTTTTATTTAGATGGTGAACCGGGGAGGACTCGAACCTCCAACCCGTTGATTAAGAGTCAACTGCTCTACCATTGAGCTACCGGTCCACGGTGGTATTTTAGAATTTTACATGGGACAAACAATTTTGTCGAACCGGCAGAAATTGCCCCACACCGGGATCGATCGTGAAACTTGCGATGAAACGTTTGACGACGCTTCTCATCCCTCGCACCTTGACCTGCCTAGCGATTCGCGCGCCTTACTTTCCGCGGAGCGTCGCGGTCAATTCGCGGGCGACTTCCCGCGCGCGCGGCAAATCTCCGGGCTCGAACGAAATCGCGGATACGCGTGGGTGTCCGCCACCGCCGAACTTCTCTGCAAGCGTGGCGAGATTTTTGTCGGCGGTCGCCTGATTCCACGGATTGGTGCCCAGCGAAACCTTGGCGCGCACCGGAGAAGCCAGAACGCTCACGGAGTACACACATTCCGGGTGCAATAAATAAGGAATGAACTTGTTGTAGCCCTCCAGTTGCAGGTCGCCCACGTCAAAAAATATGACTCCATCGCGCGCTTCAATCCGTTCGCGCAAAATCTCGATCGACTTGCGGTGCCGTTCAAGCAGCGGCGCCAAATGCCTGGCGACCAGCGGCAGTTTAACCATTTCGCTGAGGGAGCGGTACGCCAGCTCCGGAATAATCCGCGCGGGCAGCCCGTCTTCGGGCGCGGCCTCAATCACCAGCGCGAGCTGCGTCGCCGGTTCGGCGAGCTCGACCGCGGACTCCGGCGTCGGATACTGTGCGCCGTCGATGATATCGCCCCAGTGAATCAAGTCCTTCAGCGGCTCCGTGTTGAAGCCGAATTTTTCTCGCGCGATCGTGGCAATGAGCTTGGTGCAGGACTTGTAATCCGGATCGTAGAACATATGCGGTCCGCGATGTGTCCGAAATTGTTCTGCGTCGGCCGGCGTGAGAAAGGCGCTCTGGTGATGGTCAAACCACCAGGTCACTTTTGGCGAGTTCGAGTATTTGAAGTCCACGATGGCGTTTTCGTCGCCGTCAAACAGGCCCGGTTCCCACGGTTGCGCCGCGCGATGCGTCATTCCCGTGAATCCGAATTCCGCGGCCGCGTCAAAACGCTCGCGATAAAAACGATAGAAAAGAGCGGCGGAAGCGGTGCCATCAAAGCAGCGATCGTGGAAACAGAGGCGGACCTTGGTCATAGTTAGTCGAGTCGCTCCTCCACACCCGTGACCTTCGCTCGAGGCAGGAGAAAGCCAACCAAGATGTACGTCCGCGCCAGGAATGTCAAGTGGAAATGGGCTCTTCGGTCTGCTTCATGATCGCGGCCAGAGGGCGCACTTGGCGCCCTGCTTGAGCAACACTGCTCCACTTTCTCTTCTTTGCATCGCTGAATTCGTTACAATCTGGGCGTGTCAACCCCTCCATTGCCGAACTCTTCCTCCACGCCAACAACTGTCTCGCTCGAGCCTGCGCTTGGCCATCGGTCTTCCCTATTCGCGTGGCCGAGCGACGTAACTCCGGCCGAAAACAAATCGCTCATCGCAGGCGGCCTCGGCTGGATGCTCGATGCCATGGACGTGATGCTCTACTCCCTCGTCCTCGTCTACCTCATTCGCGAATTTGGCATGAACACGCGCACCGCGGGCCTCCTGAACTCACTCACCCTTGTGGCCTCGGCGATCGGTGGTTTCCTTTTCGGACTGCTTGCCGACCGCATCGGCCGTACGCGCGCGCTGATGGCTTCTATCCTCGTCTATTCCCTCTCCAGCGCCGCCTGCGGCTTTTCCCACACCATTCCGCAGCTGGCGTTTTTTCGATTCTTGCTTGGACTTGGAATGGGCGGCGAATGGACCGCCGCCGCCGCGCTTATCGCGGAAACCTGGCGCCCGGAGCATCGTGGAAAAGCGCTCGGAATGATGCAATCGGCATATGCGATTGGCGAAGCCATCGCCGCCCTGATCGTCATCGTCGTCTTGCCACGCTACGGCTGGCGCGCCGTATTCTTCGTCGGCGTCTTGCCCGCCCTGCTCGTTTTCTGGGTGCGTCGTAGGGTTCCGGAACCTGAGATCTGGAAGAATCGCGTCCAGGCGCAAAATAACAATTGGCTCGCCCGTCTGCGCGAAAAAGAAATCCTGCGCAACGGCCTCCTCGCTACTTCCATGAACGCTTGCGGGATGTTCGGCTACTGGGGCCTGTTTACCTGGATTCCGGGCTACTTATCTTTGCCCGCGGCTCAAGGCGGCCGGGGGCTGAGCCTCGCGAAGACCACATCCTTCTTCCTGGTGCTCTGTTTCGGAAAATGGTTGGGTTATGCCAGCTTCGGTTTTTTTGCCGACGCCTTCGGCCGCCGAAAACCGTTCTTCACCTACCTGCTGGTGGCCGCGGCCCTTGTGCCGATCTACGGAATGTCTCGCAGCTCTTTCTGGCTACTGCTTCTGGGGCCTTTCGTGGCTTTTTTCGGCACCGGCTTTTTCTCAGGATACGCGGCGATCGCCAGCGAAATCTTTCCCGGAGAAATCCGCGCCGCCGCGATGGGCCTCAGCTACAACATCGGACGCGGCTTCTCCGCAATTGCGCCATTCGCCGTGGGAGCTTTGGCTTTGAAATATGGAATTGGCCCGGCGTTTTTTCTGCAGGCGGGAGCGTTTTTCGTCGCCGCGATGTTGGCTCTCTTGCTCCCAGAAACGCGTGGACGCCAGCTGACCTGATCAAGCCCTCGCTACATGGGAGCGCATCTTGGCGCCGCCCGCGCGAATCGTGAATTTCAACGCGAAAAACGCCGCCTGCGCGAGCGTTTTCTGGAAATCGAGATCGTCCGCATAATGCCGCTTCGGGATTCGCCGCGCCAGAATGCTGATTTCCAGCGGGTCTCGCCGGAATGGATATGGCTCCAGTGCCACCGCGTTGTTCCCTTCGGGCTGAAGATTCCAATCCGCCTCGCTGCCCCGATAGTCCATGGGCACTGCGTCAATCGTGGCCGTCTCGACCGGTCCGAGGCAGATATAGAGCGAGAGCCTGTCAATCGCCTCCAGGCGGTGCGAATTCGCTTGCAGCCATTTTTCCTCGGCGAAATCCTTGGTTACGGGATCGGCCCGCAAATCCACTTTCAGCCTCAATTGCTGCAGCCGAAGTCTCTGCATCACATCCGTCACCAGCGCGCTTTCCTGCGACTTCACGTACTTGGCGGAAAATCCCGGCATCGTTGCGCGTGTGCGATCATAAAGTCCCGCGCAGTGCATGCTCACCAGCAGTCCCGCGTAGCGGTCGGCCTTCACCACCCGTTCAATTCCCCGCTGATAGAGCGCGATATGCTCCGCCGTTGGAACCGACATAAAGCTGAACGGCAGGAACGTAACCGGGTCAATGCCCGCCTCAAGTTCCCATTCTTCCCATCCATTGTCGTGTTCGGTCGCGGCCAGGCGAAACGATTCCCCCGGCTCCGGCTTGGAGAAAATTTCGTTCCCCAATTCCCGCGCGAAAAAGCCGGAGAGGACCGCATGGTCCGTCTGCCGAATAATAATAAGGTGATCGCCCTGATCCTGGATGATCATTGCGCTGCCCTCTGTCGCAGCCGCATGGTTCATGCACCTCTTGGGTTAGGCGCGCTGGCCCGGCAGCGGGGACGCTTCGCCAGGCGATTCTCTTTCTAACCACGTATTATGCCCCGGCCTCAACCTCGAATCCAGCGCAATCAAAGCTTGGAATAACACGTTGGAAGGAGAACCCTCAAATCGAATTGTTGGTGCGGAAGGAGGGATTTGAACCCCCACGGCCTTTCGGCCACAAGATCCTAAGTCTTGCGCGTCTGCCAGTTCCGCCACTCCCGCAGTGGTCTCTCCATTCTACAAGCTTGCCAGTGACCGCTCCACCGCGATTTTGCCCCGCCGCCCCGAGGCTGGGACCATTATTCCCGTACCCGAATTCCAGCGCCTGTCCGCCCGACCCGTCATTTGTAGGAGCACAATACATTGTGCCCGCTCCTCGCCTTTGACTTTGTAGGGTCCGCCCTCTGAGGCGGACCGCTCTTCGCTTTTCCTATCTTCCAGCCAGCCTCTCCGCCGTGAAAACCGCCAGCCTCCGAAACAATGGCTCCACAAGCGCTTCCCTTTCCTCCGGCGCAAGCTTCAAATGCCGCTCCACTTCCGCTTCCATCTCCTGAATCTCTTTCGAGGGCGCGCTTTCCCCCAGCCGCCGGAAAAGCATCGTGTGCGCCTTCTTCCGTTCCATCACTTCCAGTCCATCCAGCATCTGCCGGTGCGACGTTCCCTCCCAGATCGCCAGAATCATCGCCTCCCGCTGCCATCGTTCCGCGCCATACTCGGCCAGCACTCCCAGCCCGCCGTGCACTTCCATCGCCCACTTTGCCGTATCCACCGCAAACTCCGCCGTCCAGTATTTCGCCAGATGCGCCACCAGCCGGAACAGGTGATAGCGCTCCGAGTACGGCGGCCGCTCCATCCACACTTCATTCAGCAGTTGCACCGACTCCCACGCCAGCGCAAACGCCGCTCGCAGCCCTTTCATCCGCTCTTCAAATTGATGACGCAGCAGCGGATGATCGAGAATCCGCTTGCCGAACGCGGCGCGTTGCTCGGCATACGAAAGGGCCTCCGCCATCGCGCGCTGCGCCAACGCCACACTCACCACGCTGTTCGCCACGCGCGAGAGATTCAACACTTCGAGGATGAGATAAACGCCCGCTTCCGCCGACCCAAGCAGGTAGCCTTCGCTATCTTTCAGTTCCACCTCTCCAGTAGGAACTGAGCGTGTCGCAATCTTGTCCTTCAGCCGCCGCACAAAATAGTTGAGCTCGCCATTCTTCCGGTATCGCGGCACCAGGAACAACGCCAGCCCCCGCACACCCGCCGCCGCTCCGTGCGGCCGCGCCGCCACCACTGCTAACTCCGCCCCCGCATTGCTCGTAAAATACTTCTCGCCGCTCAGCAGCCAGCTATCGCCCGCCGACCGCGCCGTCGTTTCCACCGCCGCTCCCAAATCCGACCCGCCCTTGAGCTCCGTCATCCACGTAGCGCCCTGCCACACCGAATCATCCTTCCGCAAAAGCTGCGCCAGGTAGTGCCCCTGCAATTCCGCGCTCCCATATTTCGCCAAAGGCACGGCCGTCCCAAGCGACACCGTATAAGGACAGCAAATCCCCGGATCGTAAAACGAAATGGCGTACATCAGCAGATACGTCGCGATCAGCGATTTTTCTTCCAGCGCCCGCCAAACCACTCCCGCCCGATAACCTCTCTTCAACATCGACTGGTATTCACGCGGGTAGAGAATCTCATCCACGCGTTTTCCGCCACGATCGAACATCCGTAGCCACGGCGTTCCCGCCCGGTCAATGGCCCCGGAAATGGCCACCCCTTCGTCCTTCCACCACCCTCCCTCAGTCTGGAGTAAATCGCGATGCGGAATATTGGGAAACCTGCTCTGCAGAAACTTCAAAGGAGAACGGATCGCGTCGAATTCTGTCATTTCAGCGCATGTTAGGTCGCCACCTCGGCCCCGTCAAGCAGTCGAAATGAGTAACCGGAGCGGTGCGGACATTTGTTCGGTAGTCCGCGCGATTTATCAGACCTTGGCGCGCGTTTCGTCGGGCTGGTCAAGCACGTGGCGTGCTGTCGCCAGGTCTTCCTCATGTACGAGCACGCGAAACCCGGAGCCAGTCCAGGGCACGTCAGGGCGCCAGCCGCCAGCGCTGTCGTCTTGGATCGTTGCTGCAATACCTGCGGACAAGAGCGCGCCCTGTGCGCAGTCTGCTTCATCCTGGGTTGTGAATGTTTGAACCACGACATGGTCTGTCTCGGGCGGAGGATTAAGTACGTCGCGCGCCATCGCCACGTCTTCCTCGCACACGAGCACCCGAAATCCGAGGCCGCTCCAAGCCAAGTGCTGACGCATTCCGCCGGCGGTATCGGCCTGGATCATCGCCTCAATGCCTGAGGATTCCAGGATGCCCAGAGCAATGTCCGCTTCAGCCCGCGTCCCAAATGATTGGACTACAACCAGCTTACCGTGCCGCATGCGAGCATTATATGTCCGGGACGCTATTGCGCACTGCCGGGTGCCCCATACGCCGGTTTTGCGTGTGGGGCTTTTGACCTTTCCCGTCTTCCCTGTCCGCCATCAACCTTGAAGGCTTTTCGGTCTCGCACTGCGGGCTTTTGCTATGTGGATGCACGATCGACTGGGGCGCTAACTACTGGTAGTGGCACCAGAATTGGCAGAAACCTTACAGAGCCAACTAGCCTCACGTCTCCGGTTATGCGACTTATCAGCACTCAGCCATCAAAACGGACAGCAGGAGTGTCGAAGTACGTTGCTAAAGATAAATAGTGGCGTGCCCTGTCTCTAGAAATGTTTCCGGTCCTGCGCGGAGAGATTCAGTCTGCTGCGCTTGCATCCGCCGTTTTGGTGAGAGTGTATTTTACAAGAGTTACAGGAGGAGTTTCGGTCCAGCATATTTATTGGTGTTATTGAAGAGGCCAGAAAATGGGCTTAACGGCCTTGAGACGCGCCAGCGAGTGCGACCTCGTTCTCTGCACTCACCTTGGAGATATTGTCGAGCACGGCTCGGAGGATGTGCATTTTGTAGTAGACGTAGACAAAATACATCGGCGGCACCACTAACAGGGTTACGCCCCAAGGGGCTCCGCGCCCCGCAGCGCTGGCCAAACCTGCCACGGCTGCGCCCACCAGAAAATAGGGGAGTGTCCATTCATAGCATGAGAGCCAGATTTGTTTTATGGATTGCCCTTCGGCCAAAGCAATGACCAGCGAGACGAGCCCGGTGTTTAACACCACGTACACGCAGGCCCCCAGGACCATCATCGCGGCGAAAGAATTCAAACCGAGCAATGCCAGGATACCGTGCGAGCCCCAGAATGCCGCCGCCGTACAAACGGTCAGACACGCGGCATTGAAAAGCACCTGCACCGGCTTTGGCCGCGACTGCGTCTTCCAGAGGGACTGCACAAGCGCCCCGCCCAAACCGATCAAGACGGTTTCACCAAAACTGAAAAGTGCAATACCGATTAGAATGAAAACGAAGTTTATCGAGATCGTGGTCTTAAAGCCCGGCAGGCGGACTTTCATTGCAGAGGCCACCATCGCCAAGGCGAAGAACTGGACAAAATGACCCAGGTTCTCGGGCTTCCACTGGTATGCCGCCACGGTCAATGTCGCGGCAGCAACTGCGGCGATCAGCGCGATATAGGTTTTCGCTAGGCTCGGCATCTTTTCTTCTGTTTTCCTCTCGTCAGTTCCGCTCCGATGACTTGTTGCTGAATCCATCCAGCGGACTGACTAGTTGCCCCAAACTACCGAGTTACCCCAGACAACCGAGTTACCCCAAACCACGGAGTTACCCCAAACCACGGAGTTACCCCAAACCACGGAGTTACCCCAAACCACGGAGTTGCCCCAAACCACGGAGTTGGCCCAGACATTCGGGTTGGCCCATACCGTGCCCGGAGCCCCGCTGATGGTTACGCTACTATCGGCCGAGTTGAACACAGCCGTGGGTGACATCGCCGAACCCAACGTTGCCGGTGCAAGATCCGTGCTGGCGAGAGCAGCAGCAGCGTCCACAGCACCGGCGCCCACTGCAAACATATCCTCTTGGATCGTAAAGGTTGCGCCGGTACCCAGGTCCGTCGCTGTCGTGTATTGTGCAAAGCCCTGCCAGGCCGTCGTCATTAATCGGGCCTTCACCTGGTCCGGTGTCATGGACGGGTTTTGTTGCAGAAGCAGGGCCGCAACGCCGCTAACTACTGGCGTAGCCATGCTCGTGCCGCTCATTCGCATGTATTTAGCTGAGCCGTTCTGCGAACCGCAATTTGTCCCGGACCCATCGCAGGGGAAAACCGCGAGTTGCGGATACTCAGTGATCAGTGTGGTATTTGGAGAGGCTAGAAGCGATACCACGGCATTACCCGGGGCGACGAGATCCGGTTTCACGATGTGATCGAACGTCGTCGGGCCTTTCGAGCTGTAGCTCGTCACTGTCTGGGAGGTTTGCGCGCCCGTACCGTGTGTATTGGTTGCTCCAACGGTGATTACGAAGGGATCGTTGCCGGGAGCGCCGATCGTGGCGTATCCATTCGTGCCGGCCCCATTGTATTCACCCATGTTGCCAGCCGCGGCCACCACCACGATGCCTGCTTGCCATGCGGATTCCACGGCCTGGCAGAGGGGATCAAGCGTGTAGCTCTCATAGACGCCGCGAGACAGCGACAGATTAATTACGCGAATGTTGTAGGTGCTCTGCAGACTGATGGCTTGCTGAATCGCGGCGATCACCGCACTGTCTACGCTAGCACCAGTGCCGTCCAGTACGCGCAAGCTAATGATATTGGCTTCCGGCGCGATTCCGCGATACACGTCAGCGTAGTTGCGCGGACTGGTGGAATCATAAGCGTTTCCAGCAACGATACCGGCCACATGAGTTCCGTGACCGTAAGCGTCGGTCGTGGAGGAATCGCCTGGTACAAAACTTTGGCTATAAACGACGCGTGATGGGCTTGCATTTCCATCGGAGTTCAAGTCATCCACAGTGCCAACGCCGCTGTCGATGACAGCTACACCGACGCCGGTGCCATCCCAGCCTTGAGAGGAGACGATGTCGGCGTTGACCGCAGTGACCACTGGGTCCATCGCACCGCGCAGTTTGCGGTTCGGAGAAATGTACGCCACGCTGTCGTGAGCGGCTATCGTCGCGAGGCTGCTGCCCTGGATCGTCACTAACTGTGCGTGCACTAAGGGCAGTTCGGCCTTGGCGGTGGCTCCGTCCGCTGCCACGTCAGACACTCCCGCTGCCGTTTTGAACTGAACGATCACGTCTATGGGAGCCTCGGGTTTAACTCCCTTCAGGTCCGGTGCAATCTTTGCGGCAATTATGGCCTGACGCTCACTCGGGCTGAGGCTTGCATTTGCAAGACTGGTTGCAGAGTCATTGCTCGAAGCGCTCGAGTGCGCAAAATTAGCCGGATTCCACTTTAATGAGTTTCCAACTGCACCTGCCGGGGGAAGAGAGGTTTGTGCCTCTCGGGTTGCGGTCGGCGAAGAATTGTCATGAGCGAAGAACGCTGGGCCAGACGCTGAACCGTGTGAAGAAGCTCCTTGAGCAGGCGCCGCTGAGTGAGCCGCAGGCGGCCAGCTCTGTTCCGTGAGGTGAGCAGCGGGACGACCAAGGTCGCCAGAATGGGTCCACGAATGGTGCCCAAGGAGTCCTGCCACGAGGATCGCGGCAGAGAGGGCAATTAGCGCACCCCATGTCGTCGTTTTGAGAACGCTGCTACCAGCGTGGCTGGTTTCGCGCTTGCCTGGCATAAGCCTCACTCCTGCACTGAATTCCGGGCCCAGACTCTCTACCAGGGGCCCTTGTAAAGAAGGCATTTTCAATGAAGGGAGTATCGCGGGCAGGGCGAATCGTCGTCGATGGTACAGCGGGTCCCGTGGTTTAGTACTAAAGTACAGGTCGTTCCGAGCAGCCTGTGGGCTCGGTCGGGAGGTGAAATTGCCCGAAGTGGTCGGGGAACATGCTAGCGCTCACCTTCCGCCTCAAAGACAGTATCCCTTTCAATACAAAACACTAAGCGTACTATTCCCAAGACATATTTCCCCCATCAAGATTTGCTTATTTATTAATGACCGCGTTCTACGCTTAAACGTGCGTTGGGGCGGCGAAAATTAGCGCCGGGTCACGATCCGCAAGAACGGACCGTTTGCTCGTGGCCCGTTCGCGAGGCCAGGGCGCTCGTTCATCAGTCATGAGTGCTGCGGAACCAATCGGCAGAGAACAGGAATGGGTGTGACAGCAACTGCTACGAGGAACTACTGGAGCAACGCATGGCGTGACGCTCAGTCGCTCGGGGTTCCTGCCCTCACGTTCATTTTCACCCAGCTTGTCGGAGGGCTGCCCGTATTGGTTTACGCCCTCCTACACTGGCACTCGGATGATTTTTTCCGCTATGCCTGCTTTCTAACCGTAGCTTTGTGCGCCTCCGTGCTCAAAGTGCATTTGCCAGGCATCAAGGCCACGATGTCGGCGAATTTCCTCTTTATTCTCGTCGGCATCCTTGACCTCTCGTATTCCGAAACCGTACTGATGGGTTGCCTCGGAGGACTTGTCCAGACCCTCTGGCATGCCAAGCCGCGGCCCCGCCCGATCCAATGGCTCTTTAACCTGGCAAACCTCGCTCTCTCTATTAGCGCTGCAGAACTGGTCTTTCATAGCAAAGTCGCCGCCGGCGTCGGATTCCGTTGGCCTCTCTTAATGGCGGCGGCAGCGACGACCTACTTTGCCTTCAATACCGTTTCGGTGTCCGGCATCATTGCCATGACAGAAGGACGCAACCCTGTCCATGTCTGGAAGGAATGCTATTTGTGGGCCTTCCCCTACTATTTGCTCGGTGCGTTGATTGCCTGTGGGGTGAGCGCCATCAATCGGCTGATCGGCTGGCAATTCGGTCTTCTCGCATTTCCCATCGTTTATTGGATCTACCGCTCCTACCGGACCTATTTGAGCCGCCTCGAAGAACAAAAGAAGCACGCCGAGGAAATTGCTGCGCTTCACTTGCGCACCATCGAGGCGCTTTCTCTTGCAATCGAAGCGAAGGATCACACCACTCATGATCATCTTCGCCGCGTCCAAGTTTATGCGGTCGAGATTGCCAAGGAACTTGGGCTGAACGTGGCCCAGATGAACGCCATACGCGCGGCCTCCATGCTGCACGACATTGGTAAGCTGGCGGTCCCCGAAAACATCCTCTCCAAGCCCGGGCGTCTCACTCCGGAAGAGTTCGAGAAAATGAAGATTCACCCTATCGTGGGAGCGGACATATTGGATCGCGTCCAATTCCCGTATCCCGTGGTGCCCATCGTGCGCTCCCATCACGAAAAATGGGATGGCACAGGCTATCCGGATGGCCTGAAATGCGAAACCATACCGATTGGGGCAAGAATCCTTTCCGCCGTGGATTGCTTCGATGCGCTTGCTTCAGAGAGGCCCTACCGGCCAGCGATGACTCCGCAAGAATCGATGAAAACAATCAGCGCGGAAAAAGGGCGAAGTTTCGATCCTCGCGTTATCGAGGTCATGGAACGCCGGTATCTCGAACTCGAGGAAATGGTCAACACCATGGAAACCGAGCGCAAGCGCTTGGACTTTGCTCCGAAAATGCTCCGTCCTGTGGCTCCATCCTCGGGTTTCGCAGAAGTGGCGAATGACGCCGAAGTTCGCGCAACCTCCTTCCTGACTTCCATTATTTCGGCGCGTCAGGAGGCTCAGCTCCTTTTTGAACTTGCCCAAACGCTCGGAAACTCTCTGAGTTTAAAGGAAACGCTTTCCGTGGTTGCGATTCGTTTGAAGGAAATGATTCCCCACGACTCCATTGTCTTCTTCGTTCGCCAGGAGGGCATGCTCATTCCTGAATATGTTCACGGGGTGGACTACGACCTCTTCTCCTCCATCCGAATTTCTTTGGGACAAGGTCTTTCCGGATGGGTGGCGCGAAATGAAAAACCGATAACAAACGGCAACCCCGCCGCAGAAACTTCACATCTCGTAAAATCCTCACGCGTAACGGTTTTACAGTCAGCCCTGTGCGTCCCACTTCGCGGCCGGGAGGGTGTTGCGGGAGTGCTGACGTTGTACTGCCGCGAAAAGAATTACTTCACCAAAGAGCACCTCCGCATGCTTCTGGCGGCCAGCTCCAAACTCGGGGTCTCTGTCGAGAATGCCCTTCAGTACGAAAGAGCGCAAAGCACCGCGAGCACCGATTTTCTTACTGGTTTGCCGAATGCCAGATCCATTTGTTTGCATCTTGAAACTGAGCTATCCCGCGTCCGGCGAGCGAAAACACAGTTGGCTGTATTGTTGTGCGACCTCAATGGCTTCAAGAAAGTGAATGACAGTTTCGGCCACCTCACGGGAAACAAGCTCCTTCAGGAAATCGCTACCAGGTTCAAGTCATCCTGCCGGGAGTACGACCAAGTCGGCCGTCTCGGCGGAGACGAATTCGTCTTTGTTCTGCCGGAGATGACAAAAGGGAATGTGGCTGAAATACAGAAACGCTTGTCATTGGCCGTGGAAGAGGCCAGCCGCTGCATATGCCCTGGAATGATCGTTTCCGTCAGCGTGGGTTGTTCCTTTTACCCTGAGGACGCTGCTTCGGGAGAAGATCTTCTCTCTGAAGCAGATCGCGACATGTATGAAATCAAAGAAAAGCACTATTCGAAGGCCGAATCGGTGTCCTAGGGCCGTTCGAGCGAATATGGACGGAAAGTGATCAAAGACGAAAAAATCACGAAACTGCCTTGGAATGCCTTGCGGCGGCTTCTTTTTCTTTTGTGCCTGGGAATCGGCGGCGCTTTTCTCAGCGCGACCCTCGTTCGGTTTGCGCCTGGTTACGGTGTTCAAGAGCGTGAACTCGACCCACGATGGAGCGCGCAGAGCATCGAAGCTTTGCGGCAGAAGCAGATGCTCCAGGAAGGACTCGCTTCGTATTACATGCATTACCTTTCCGCTCTCGCCCACGGCGATCTCGGCGAATCCGATTCTTTGAAGCGGCCCGTTCGAGAGCTGCTCCGCCAACGACTGCCCGCAACCGGCAAATCGGTCGTTCGTGGCCTGGGCATTGCATGGCTGGCAGCGGCTCTGCTCGCATCCCCGGGCCTAGCTTCGCGTGGCTGGTTCTATGAAGCTTCAAGCACCGCCTTTAGCAGCTTGCTTCTATCTCTCCCTTCCGCCGTGGTGGCCATGCTCGCTGTTCAATTGCGAGCTCCGGTCTTCTTCGCCATTGGCGTTGTTGTCTTTCCCCGTCTCCATCGTTACATCCGGAGTCTTCTGGTGCGTTCCTACAACCAGCCTCACGTGCTTGCGGCACGCGCTAGAGGCCTGCGAAGCGGGGCAATTTTTTGTCGGCACGTGCTGCCTATCGCTGCCCCGCCGCTCCTCGCACTTCTCGGTGTGTCCTTCACGATCGCTTTCGGTGCCGCCATTCCCATCGAAGCCTTATGTGATTCACCTGGCCTGGGACAGCTCGCCTGGCAGGCCGCGCTCAACCGGGACTTGCCGCTCATCGTCAATGTCACCCTCATTGTCAGTCTTGTGATGTTCGCAGCGAACTCGCTCGCCGACCTGACAAGTCGCGCTTTCGCGGGGAGCGTGCAGTGAGCCCCTTACAGAAGACGGCAGCTGTCATTCTGTGTGCGATCTTTCTGCTAATGGTGCTCGGCACCATCCTTGTGCCTGCTCCCCATTTCCATCAGTTTCGAGATGTCCCGAACGCCAGTCCTTCGACCGCGCATCCACTCGGCACGGATGCGTTGGGCCGCGACTCCTTATCCCGCCTGCTTTACGGCACACGCGTTTCCTTGCTGCTTGCACCGGCTGCCGCCCTTCTTTCCACTATGATTGCCGCATTACTGGGTAGCGCTGCGGGATTTCTTGGCGGCCGGTTCGAACGGATTGTTCTTGCTGTGACCGACCTCTCTCTCGCCTTGCCCTGGCTCTTTCTACTTCTCACCGTTCGCGCCATGTTGCCCCTTGATGTTCCGCCAATGGTGTCCGTCGTCATCGCCTTCTTGATGATGGGCCTGCTGGGCTGGCAGGCGTCGGTCCGCGTCGTTTGCACTGCGGCGCGCGGCATCAGAGATTCTGATTTCTTGCTCCTGGCTCGCTCCTCGGGGTGCAAACCCGCGCGGCTCGTGCTCTGCCACGTCGCGCCAAACCTACGTTCACTTTTCTACGCGCAATTCTGGATTTCTATCCCGTTGTTCATTTTGACCGAGGCGAACCTCAGTATTTTGGGACTTGGAGTGATGGAACCCATGGCGTCATGGGGAAACTTGCTGCGAGGCTTTGAGGATTTTTCCGCGCTCGGGGCAAATCCGTGGCGGCTTGTGCCGCTCATTCTTCTCGTAATCGTGGTCATATGCTTTCAACTCGTTCTTCCGTCGCAGGAGGTCACCCAGTGATACGTCGTCTTTGCGTTGCTTTCGTTCTTACCCTGGTTTTGTGCTGGCCGTCTTTCGTCAGCTCCGAATCTGCCAGCCAGTCGGGTGGCGAGCTCCATTTCTGTCTCCATGGCGAACCGAAAACGTTTAATCCTCTTCTCGTCGAAGACGGCCAATCCGAAATCGTGCGCTACCTTACTGGCGGTGTCTTGATTCGCCTCAATCGCCAGACCCAAGCGCTCGAGCCCGCTCTCGCCACTTCGTGGAAGACCACTCCAGACGGCCGCACCATCATATTTCATCTCCGCACCGGCTTACATTTCTCCGATGGCACGCCTTTCACCTCCGAAGACGTTGCCTACACCGTGAAAGCTCTCATGGATCCGCAGCTTCATTCGCCCACTGGAGACTCCTTCCGCTCCGGTGATGGCCAAGTCAGCGTCCAGACTCCTTCTGCTGACACGATCACCGTCACGTTCCCCGCGCCAGTCGCGGGACTCGAACGCCTCTTCGACCAGGTTGCCATTCTCTCCGCCCACTCTCCCAAAAAAGAAATGGCCGTCCTCGGTCCTTTCTACGTCGCTGATTACAGCCCCGGCTCCCACGTCCTGCTGCGCCGCAATTCGAACTACTGGAAGAAAGATAAAGAAGGCAAGCCCCTGCCCTACCTCGATTCCATTCGCCTCGACATTCAGCGCAATCACGACATCGAAATCCTTCGCTTCCGCCGCGGCGAAATCCATATCATCAATTCTCTCGACGCCGATCTCTTCGACCGCCTCCAGAAGGAGTCCCCCGCCGCCGCGCACGACGCCGGCCCCAGTCTCGATTCCGAATTCGTGTGGTTCAATCAGGTTCCCACCGCCGCTTTCCCCGACTACAAAAAAGTTTGGTTCCGCTCCACCGAATTCCGCAAGGCCATTTCTCTGGCCATCAATCGTGACGATCTCGCCCGCATCGTCTACGCCGGCCATGCCCAGCCGGCTTACGGCCCCATCTCGCCAGCAAATCGTTTCTGGTTCAACTCCGCGCTTCCCGTTCCGAAGTACGATTCCGCTGCAGCCCTCCGCCTGCTTGCCCAGGCAGGCTTCCGCTTCGACGGCGGTATCCTTCGCGACTCCTCCGGCAATCACGTCGAGTTCACGCTCATTACTAGCACTGGCAATAAGCCCCGCGAGCAAATGGTCACCATGATTCAGCAGGACCTTTCTCAAATCGGCATCAAGGTGAACATGGTCACGCTCGATTTTCCTTCCTTGATCGAGCGCATCACCCGCACTTTTGACTACGAGGCTTGCCTGCTCGGATTCACCAACACCGATCTCGATCCCAGTAGCCAGATGAACGTCTGGCTCAGCTCCGCGGAAAACCATCAATGGAATCCCAAACAAAGCCAGCCTGCCACTCCGTGGGAAGCCGAAATTGACCGCCTGATGCAGTCCCAAGCTTCCTCCACCTCGGACAAAAAGCGCAAAACCGACTGGGACCGCGTGCAGCAAATCGTCTTCGAACAGCAGCCCTTCATCTATCTCATCAACCGCGACGCCATGTCCGCCATATCACCCGCCGTCATCGGCTCCGCGCCTTCCGTCCTCGATCCCCATGCTTTCTGGAACGCCGACGTTCTCCGCCTCGGCCCCGATCCATCTATGGGGGCGCAGAAGTGACCGAGACGCCACCCCTTCTCTCGCTCCAGCTCTCCGTCGACTATCACAATAATCCCGGAGTCCTGCGCGACGTCTCCCTCTCCATCCAGCCCGGCGAAATCCTCGGCCTCGTCGGTCAAAGCGGCTCCGGCAAAAGCACCATCTCTCTCGCGATACTTCGACTCCTTCACTTGAAGGGAGGCACTGCCTGCGGCAATCTTCTTTTCAAAGGCGAAGACCTCTCCACAAAATCCGAATCTCAGATGCGCTCTCTTCGCGGCCGTGAAATCAGCATCGTCCTGCAAAGCCCATTGTCTTCTCTTAATCCCGCTCTTCGCATTGGCTCGCAACTGAGCGAAGCTTGGCGTGCCCATGCCACCGGCACACAAGCAGACTGCGCTGCAGTGATTAGCAAGGCGCTCTCGAGCGTGAGCCTCCCCGGGGACCCCGACTTTCTCCGCCGCCGCCCCTCGCAGCTCAGCGTTGGACAAGCGCAACGCGTCATCATCGCCATGGCCATCCTTCACCGTCCTTCGCTCCTCATCGCCGACGAATCCACAAGCGCCCTCGATACCATCACCCAGTCCGAAATCCTCAGCCTATTCGCCCGCCTCAACCGTGAACTAGGCATGGGCATCCTTTATATATCTCACGACCTGCTTTCTGTCGCCGCGCTCTGCCATCGCATCGCCATCCTGAACTCCGGCGAAATCATCGAATGCGGCCCCCCCTCCCAAATCTTCGGCGCCCCCCAGCACCCGTACACACAAAAACTCGTCGCCGCCCTCCCCCGCGGGCCCTTTCTAGATTTCCGCGCCAATAAACCATGGAGCGGGGTTGCAAACGATAATCAGGACGGACTGGCCCCGGGATCGGAAGAATCTTCCATCCCAGAACGCATTCCAATTGTCGCCCGCTAAGAATGTCTAGAACGGTGCAGCAGGAAATAATCCACTTGGACGATTAACGCGCAAACCGAACATGTGAATTCCTTATCAGGCGCTCGTGAAAGCCAGCGACTGAACACCGTTAAACTCTGGAACATCGGTAGTCGTTCTGGATACTACGATGCATTGATACCATCAGAAGCCCTGCAATGTCTCTCGCGCCCCGATTAAGGGTAGGGTATCCATGGAGGATTCGATGGACCCACTCATGCCTCTGAAGACCCGCGATCTCCTGACGCGCAGTTGGCAGTCACAGACCAACCTCACCTTGTTCCTGCTGCTGCTCATCCTAACGGCGTTCGTGTTGCCCGCACTAGGCTTCGAGAAGAATAACTTGCCACTTTACGATCGCGTGGCGGCGACTCTTGTAGCAGTCATGGCAACAGCGATCGCTTGGGGGAATCGAAAGCTATTTCTGCCGACGTCGCTAGTGGCAATCGTGGCGATCGCCTTCCGCTGGGCAACATGGTGGTGGCCAACGCATACATTAGGACTATGGAGTGCCTCGACGGGCCTAGCACTCATTAGCATGATTATGATTGTGTTGCTTTGGCAGGTGTTCCGCGCTGGGCCAGTCACGGCGATGCGCATCCAAGGCGCAATTGCGGCCTACCTCTGCCTTGCATACGGATGGGCGCATGCATACCACATAGCTGCGTTGGCCGACCCCAACTCGTTCAACGCTGCGGGAACGGATATTTCGCTCTCGATCCATTGGGTCAACTACAGTTTTGGTATGTTGACAACAATAGGCTACTCGGGGATTACCGCCGTCGACCCGGTTGCGCACACTCTTTGTTCAGCAGAAGCCGTAACAGGGCAATTATATTTGGCCGTGCTAGTGGCGCGATTGGTTTCGATGCACATAAGCGCCGAAGAACACTCGAAGCAAGAGCGGTCACGCTCACGACCATCAAACCAAAGTCCTGATTAACGCCGTTACCGGAGAAGTGAAATCGGCTCCATCCTCAATGTCCGTTTAGGCGACCACTCAGGAGTTACCCAAACCCACAAACGGCAGTTTTCGACCTCGCCAAGAGTGACCTGCACGTGGGACCCTAAATCTAGACAGGTCCTACATGACTTTGCGAAGGGTCACGCCGTTGTTCTGGAGTGGCGAATGTCTAAATATTGGGGGCGAGACAGCATACCTTTCACAGGCATCGTGCTTGGCCTGTTCATTGGGGTTTGCCAACTCGTGTTGATCGTTTCGCTGGCCTGCCTCGCGTGCCACGTGTGCTATGGTTGGCCGCCTATAACCAGGTGGGCCTTCATTTTTATCTTTGTTGGTCTCCCCACTCTAATTCTTGCAACCAAGCTTGCGGGAAATTCTTGGATCGTTTCTGCAACGCGACTTCCACACTACTGTGCAGCCTTAGCGGGTGTAGTCGTCCTCGGTGGTATCTTTGTCCGTGTGGAACGGCATCAGACGATTGCTTTCCTTCCCACCGGAATCATTGGCCCGCTAGCCATACTTGCGATTTTGACGTGGTGGCTGCGCACGCGTAGTGAACCAGATAGCGACTGACGCAAAGCTAGACCATTTTTCACCGGGTTATCTAGGATAGGTCCTGATAAACGCGGTTATCGGGGATGTGGAGTCCTAGAACTGGACTTGTCCGGCAAATCGGCGGGCCATACATTCCGGTTAGCCCGTCATCCAGGAAGAACGACTGACCAACCTGAATGGACTCTCGCTGAACAGTTACCTAAACTGCTGAACCGCCGCAGCCAAAAGATAATCCCCGAATCGCTTTATGCTGCTGCGACGACTTTTTGAACTGCCTTTGCTGCCGTTCGGATCACGTCAATCACCACCTGGGGTTGGAGAGCATGGGGGACGTGACTGCTTCTCAGAAGGGGCCGTTGGCGTTCTTCCAGTGATCGCGCGGCGGAATCACAGAGAGCACGTCCCAATGCTCAACAATCTTGCCGTTCTCTACTCGAAAAAGATCATAGTTCGCCGTGGGCGGTTCGGTGCGTGCTTCGACAAGGGCAAGCACGAAATTGCCTTCCGCGATGTAGAGGCGAGGAATCAGCACCTGCGCGGCGCCGGGCTTCACCACCCCCGAGACCCGCGCTTGCATCCGTGCGCCACCATCACCAACTTTGGAGGCATGTTGGGTGTAATGATCACCGTCGATGAACTCACCGACACGATCGAAACGCAATTCAACGGTCACGACTTGCTTGAAGCTGGAAACGAGAGTGCGATTGGCTTCGGTCCGTTCGCGACCAACAACGGCCGTCGGACCATCCACCTGCGTATGCCCGGAAGGATTGGGACCGGTCTCGGGGGTTTGTCCGCCCCAATGTTCGACGATTTTGCCGTCCTTGAAACGAAATAGATCAAAAGCTATGACCGGCCCCGAAAAGCCGGGCCAGCCTTCGTATTTCGAATGAAGCATAACGATGTCGCCATCCACAACCGTGCGATAAATCGTAATGTTCGTCGTCGTAGAATTCGCTAGCTCGGTAACAAAGGCCCTCAGGCCGGGCAGTCCGTCCCCAATGTTCGGATCGTGTTGCACGAACGGCTCGGAAAAGAAGCGATCAATGGCAGTGGAATCTCGATTTCGACAAATCTCGATCGTTGCCTGCCGCGCTATCGCACCTAGGTCGGAGGCATCAGGGTGATTCCGCGCTTGAGACCGCGCCGGTGCAAAATCAGACAGCAGCCACATAATTCCAACCAGAGCGGCCAGACGGGACCACACTTGCAGTCGGCTGCGATCTTCCAGTTGCATGATTCCACCTCCTGGCGGTTGCGCCTCTAAATTGTCATTCGGGACCGTCGCTCATGGTTACGCACGCGCCGGCTCAGCAGCAAACTCTTTTTTGATGATTGGGACTACTCGATCGTTGGCCGGGTGCGTCATCTTCCGATTTCCAATTGGAAAGACTAGAGTCCGACTGCGAATCAGGCTTGAACGCCTTGGACGAACTGGAACCTCTAAACTCGACATATACTCGTCATCGAATCAGAAACGAATCAAAGCACAGCCTTTGGTATCGGGAATCCGGAGGCTATTATGGTTACATTCGCGAATGCGCGTAAATGGTCCTTGGGGGGCAAACAATGCCTTTGGAAATAACGCAGCGTGAGATGAATGGAATCTACCTTCTGGCGCTCAAAGGGCGCCTTGTGCTCGGGCAAGAGAGCAGCGGGGTGCTTACAATGGTCGACAATCTGCTGACATCCGGGGCCACACGGATTGTCATTAATCTGGAGCAAGTCAATTATGTTGACAGCGCGGGCCTCGGCGCTCTTATCGAAATGCATCGAAAGACAAAAGCCAAAGGCGGAGTCCTCAAGCTTTGTAATCTCGGCCCGAACTTGAGGCAAGCGTTGGAAATGGCCCGCCTGCTGCCAATATTCGAAACCTGTCCGACCGAAACTGCCGCCGTTGCAAGTTTCTGAGGATGGCGGACGATGCCCATAATCCGCTTGGGCATTTGTAACCACCACCTAGTCAGGTGCTGGCAAAAACGCGGTAACCGGAGAAGCGAAGTAATACTATATTTTCGGTTCCGCGACTTATCGCGAGTTGTCCGACCTTCCGGCAATGGCTACTGTGGGAAGCGGATTCCCCACAAATTACCAGTATCGGATACTGTTCATAAGAGCACATAACATCCCAGACCAAGTGTGCTATCCATTTGTCCGTGAAAACCGTACTTCATCAAGATGGAAAGTAGGGTCTTTGAGCCCCCGATGACTCGTCAGCGCCAGAGGTCTTTTCAACCAGAAGTCTTTCTCACAAAAATGGGCGCGAAAACCATGATCGTCTTATTTCGTCAAGGGCAGTCTATCTGTTCACAGGGCGACGCCAGCAATGAAGTGTTCTTCATCGAGAAAGGGCAAGTGAAAGTCACCGTTAAGTCAAAGCGGGGTAAGGAGACGGTCCTCGCGATTCTACATCGTGGAGACTACCTCGGTTCAGGATGCATGACGGGTCAAGCGTTCCGCACAGCGACCGCTACCGCGCTCACTCGATGTAGGATCCTGGTCGTCAAAAAACAGGAGATGATGCTCGCTCTCCACAACGGCCATGAATTCTCAGACCATTTCATCGCCTGTTTGCTTGGACGGAACATCCGGATCGAAGAGGACCTAATCGACCAACACTTGTGCTCCTGTGAGGAACGGCTGGCTCGCGCACTATTGCTAATCGCCCGCTACGACAAGATACGCAAGCCAACCACGGTCATCCCAAAAATCAGTCAAGAGACACTCGGAGGATTGATTCGCTCAACCCGAAGCCGGGTCTCTTACTTTATGAACAAGTTTAAGAAGCAAGGGTACATCGAGTATGGGAAGGGATTACGAGTTCACAGTTCTTCGCTGGCCGGGGTCCTGCAAGACTCGATGTTCTCCGATCTACGTGCTTCTCGACCGAGCTGAACACCTGGCCACAACTTGGGTGCAAAACAGGGCCCATGCATTTTGCTTAGAAGCTAATTCCCAAAGGCGCCGGAAGACTGTTATTTCTGTGGCTGCTATTATTGTCGGCAATCTCTCAAAGCCAATCTCTAACAAATCTTCAGCATATGTCTTCCGTCACGCGGAGCAGTTTAGTTTGTAGTTCATTGCTGCCTTCTTCCGATGCCAGCATGCCACGAGCCTACGCCGAACAGGTGACGGCTGAAACCCTGTCGTTCCGCAGGGCTTCAAATCCAGTGTTCAATCTTGAACACATCAAGCCTCTACTCCTTGAGGGTTAGAACACCTTTGCCCGCTCTTTGAGAATGTTTCAGCCTCTGGACACTGTTCTGTTTTACACATTTTTCGGGCGTATACTGCGGCCATGCCACGCAAGCTGGTATGGATTCAGAACAAAAACTTTCAGGGCTTCGGCTGCTCCGAATGTAACTGGGTGTTTGAGCCTGTTGGTGAGCTTGGTGGCAAATCACTGGATGAAATGAAGCAGAAGTACGAAGCCGGCCGTGACAAAGAGTTTGCTGCCCACGATTGTGTCAGGCACCCGGGAGCCGCGAGGCCGAAGACGGAATGGGTCGCAGCGGTTTTGAGGGCATTGAAGATAAAAGCTGCTAACACGCGAGACGAAGAGTGGATCAAGACACTTGAAGACGGCAGAAGAGTGAAATTCATCTACCAAGAGCTGCCGGAGGACGGGGCGTTTATCACTGCGCAGCTTGCAGGGCATGAGGTCGTTTATTCGGTCGTATTGACCAGAGCAGGAAACCCGCTTAGTCGTGACGATGTTGAAAGCCATTTCAATGGCGAGCTTTCAAAGAAGTCCAAAAATTAATGAATTAGCATTGCCTATTCTGTATGGCTGAGAGCAAATTAAACGAATTAGCCGAACTACTGCGAGAGCTTGAGGAGGCCCTCTCGACGCTCCAGGCGACGGAAAACCCTAAGCGTAGGCTTCTACTCGTTTGCAAAATCAGACGGCTGTTTACAGAAATCGAACGCCACCCTACCGCTTTTGGGATGCTTGACACTATTCGCAAACCTCTTGCCTGATAAACGCCAGTTTTGCTTGTGGCGCTTTTAACTTTTCTGCTCCCGGTGCCTCCACCTTTCTTCTATCCCTCAGCAGACAAACCACTTACAAGTAATCCTTGACTAACTGTACCGATATGTTATAATCATGTGGTGCTGCGGCACCAATCTCCCGCCTGCGCGCCGCAGGCTTGGCGAAGGGGCGTGCCTGCCTCCCATGAGCGCCCGCCAGGTGGTCCTTCAAACTCCCTCAAGATTGCTCCAACCCATACCATTACTCTTTTGCCAACACCTCGTCCCCGTAAGTCCTTTAGCGGCAGCACTTATGGATCTCCCCGCAAGTATTGCAAACAAAAGACTTACGCCAAGACTAACTCCTTTAGATGCAACACTTACAAAAAACAGGGGGGGTGGGAACTCGGTCTTGTACATCCCACCACTCCTCGACATTCTCGATCAGCCATTTCCCTTCCCCTAACTCCTACGGAATCACATCCTTAGCAGCCCCCCACCCGCTAACCCTCATCCAATCACATCCTTACAAAAACCATAGGGGGGAGGGGGTCTGTTTCTTTCTTATCCCTCCCTCTTTTGCTCCCTCTTTTCGCTCCTTGCACCAAGAGAGTTTCACAACTCTTTTCCAATCAATCCTTTCCACACTCTTTCTTAAAAGTGCCGGGGTGTCACCCATCAACTCCCTTTGTGAAAGCCGCATCTCGCCATTCTCTGCTCTCCTTTCTCTGGTCTCCGGCCGCCGCTCTTTTCCTCTTCTCTCAAGCCGGGTTTCGGGGTATGAAATGAGCACGGCCTCTCAACTAGTCCAGCAGCCGACTCAGCGGCCCAGGAGCATCTCATGGAACGCAACATCCACGACCTCATCAATCTCTACAATCCCAACGATGCCCTCGACCACGCTTGGACCATTCCTTCTCCGTGGTACTTCGATCCGCGCATCCACGAACTCGAACAGCAGAGCGTCTTCGCAAAAACCTGGCAAGCCGTCGGCCGCATCGACCAAGTCCGCGAAAAAGGAAATTTCTTCACTGCGGACATTGCCGGCGAACCCATTGTCGTCGCGCGCGGCGATGACAACCAGCTCCGCGCTTTCTACAATGTCTGCCGCCATCACGCCGCCGCCGTCGTCACCGAGCCGGAGGGCTGCGCGAAACAATTCCGCTGCCCCTACCACGGCTGGACCTACGGAATCGATGGCGCTCTCAAAGGTATGGTCGAGTTTGAAGGCGTCTGCAATTTCGACCGCGCGAAAAATGGCCTCGTTCCCGTCAAGGTGGACACCTGGGAGAATTTTGTGTTCGTGAATCTGGACGGGCGCGCCGCGCCGCTGCAGAATTTTCTCGGCGGGATTCCGGAAATCGTCGCCCCGCTGCAGCTCACCAAAAAAATGGAATATTTCGACCGCCGCGTCTACACGCTGAATTGCAACTGGAAAGTCTACCTGGACAACTATCTCGACGGCGGCTACCACGTCCCCCACGCCCACAAAGGCCTGAGCAGCGTGATCGAGTACACCAAATACACCATCGAGAATTTCGAGCGCGCCTGCCTGCAATCCAGCCCGCTCTCTTCGGACTCCAAATCCGAATCCGGCGTGGCCGCCACGCGCCAGGGCCGCGCCTTCTATCTTTGGATCTATCCGAACTTCATGATCAATGCCTACGAAGGCGTCATGGACACCAATCTCGTTCTGCCGCTCGGCGTCGACAAGTGCGCCGTCGTTTTCGATTATTTCTTCGCCGACGTCAGCAAAAAAGCCGCGAAGAAAAATCAGGCCAGCATCAAGGTCAGCGAAAAAGTCCAGGAGGAAGACGAAGCCATTTGCGACGCCGTCCAGCGCGGCCTCGGCTCCCGCGCCTACGTCGCCGGACGCCTCTCCGTCCGCCGCGAAGCCGGCGAGCACCTCTTTCACCGCCTGCTCCACGCCGACCTCACTGGCGTAGCCAATCGCCCCGCCGCGGCAGACTGACGGAAGAGTTCAAGAGTCGAAGACTCGAAGAGTTCAAGGGTCGAAGAGCCGAGATAGGCGATATTGAACCTACTCGAATATCACGGTCTTGTTCCCGTAAAGCATGATGCGATTTTCAATGTGCCAGCGAACGGCACGGCACAGGGTAACGCGTTCCATCTCGCGGCCTTTTTCCACTAGGTCGTCGAGCGCATCGCGGTGCGAAATGCGCGCCACGCCCTGCTCGATGATCGGCCCATCATCGAGAACTTCGGTAACGTAATGCGCGGTGGCGCCAATCAGTTTTACGCCGCGCTCGAACGCCTGATGATGCGGCTTGGCGCCGACGAACGCGGGCAGAAACGAATGATGGATGTTGATGATCTGCTGCGGAAAGTGCCGGATGAAATCCGATGAGAGCACTTGCATGTACCGCGCCAGCACAACTAACTCGATTTTATTTTCTCGCAGCAAGTCGAGTTCCTGCTGCTCGGCTTGCGGCTTATTCTCTTTCGTCACTGGAATCACGTGATACGGAATGCCGTGAAAATCGGCGTGCCGTTTGGCGTCCACGTGATTGCTGATAATCAGCGGAATTTCGCAAGCCAGCTCGCCGTTTCGCTGGCGGTAGAGAAGATCCACGAGGCAGTGGTCGTATTTTGAAACAAAAATCGCCACTCGCGGGCGATGGCTTGAGGTTGTAATGCGCCAGCGGATGGAGAATTCTTCGGCGATGGGAGTGAACCATTTCGGAAAATCTTTCAAGTCGACTTCAAAACCGGTGAGATCCCATTCGATGCGCGCAAGATAAAAACGTTCGCTACCCGCCTGATGCTGCTCGAAGTGAAGGATGTCGCCGCCATGCCAGTAGATGAAATCGGCGATGGCCGCATCGAGTCCCCGGCGGTCCGGGCACTGCACCAGAAGAATCGCGCTATTTTTCAAAATTGGTCTCCCGCTTTGCGGAATCATTCTACTCAAGTTTGGTGGGTTCGTGGCCGCTTCAATTGACGCTGTTCGAACGCTCGCCTATACTGTTGATTCGATTTGCAGGGTGAATTCTCACCGGTCTGGCCTCTTCTGAAAGCTGCTGAGCGCTGCGTAGCGGCATACGTTCGAATCGTTCGTGGCCGCAGTCCAGGCGCCTGCCGTCGAGACCGGCGAAGCGTTCGACACCAAACCAATTGCCGTCCCCGGAAAGGACCGTAGCATGGCCGAAGCAAGCTGCCGCCGCGAACTGGAACTCGAAATTCCCGCGGAAGAAGTCACGAAAAAAATTGAGAGCGTGGCGAAAGAATTCGCGCGCGTTGCCAACGTTCCAGGATTCCGCCGCGGAAAAGCGCCGGTTTCGCTGATCCGCCGCAAATTCGCGGAGGACATCAAGGGAGAAGTGCTGCAATCGCTGGTGCCGGAGCGCGTGGAGAAGGCGGTGGCGGAGCAGAAACTCACGCCGGTTTCGCAGCCGCAGGTGGACAAACTTGATTTCAATGAGGGCCAGCCGCTCAAATTCCGAGCGGTGTTCGAAGTGCTGCCGGAATTCGAATTGGGCAATTACAAGAACCTGGAACTGGAGATGCCCGCGCTGGACATCACCGACGAAGACGTTACGAAGACGCTCGAAGATATGCGAGAGCGCGCCGCGACTTTTGCCCCTGTCGAAGGCCGCGCGATCCAAGACGGCGACTTCGCGCAGATCAAGCTGCTCGGCACACCTGAGGGCGGCGGCGAACCGCTGCAAGCGGACAGCGTGCTCTGCCACATCGGTGCGGAAGAAACGATGGAGCCGTTCAACGCTAACCTGAAGGGCGCGAGCGTCGGCGATCACAAGAATTTTGATGTCGAGTATCCGGCGGATTACCCCGATCCCAAGCTGGCGGGAAAGAAATATCAGTACGCGGTCGAAGTACTGGGAATCAAGAATAAAAAACTAGCCGAATTGAATGACGATTTCGCGAAAGATGTGAGCGACGCGACGACGCTTGACGAACTAAGGAAGAAAGTGCGTGAAGGCCTGGAGCATCAGCGCGACCACAAACACAAAGAGCTGTTGCATGAGAAGGTTCTCGCGGAAGTCGTCAAACTCCATGACTTCCCTGTACCCGAATCCCTGGTCGAGCATCAAATGGATGCGCGGCTGGAGCGGGTGGTCCGCTCACTCGCTTCGCAGGGCGTCGATCCCCGAGCGGTAAACGTGGATTGGGTGACGCTGCGGAAGCGCCAGGAAGAGCGCGCGAAGGACGATGTGAAGGCGGAGCTGATCGTCGACCGCATCGCATCCACGGAAAACATCGACGTGACCGACGAAGAAATCACGCATGAGCTGGAACACATGGCCAGCCACGGCGGCGAATCGGCGGAAGTAATTCGCGCTCGTTTGACAAAGCAGGGGACGCTCGATAGGATGAAAGCTAAGCTGCGCAGCGACAAAACGCTCGACTGGCTGGCGCAGAATGCCAAGATCAAGACGGTAGCGGCAGCGATCGCGGCGACAGATTCGAAGTGAAACATTCCGGCAGCTCAACCATCCAAATGAAAAATTTCGAAGAACCAGAGTATCGCGGCACAACCCTCGTACCGATGGTGGTCGAACAGACCAGCCGCGGCGAGCGCGCGTACGACATCTATTCGCGGCTCCTGAAGGAGCACATTATTTTTATCGGGACGCCGATTGACGACCACGTCGCCAACCTGGCCACGGCGCAGATGCTGTTCCTGCAAGCGGAAGATCCGGAAAAGGACATTCAGCTGTACATCAATTCGCCGGGCGGCTCGATCACCGCGGGATTTGCCATTTATGACACGATGCAGTTTGTGAAGCCCGACGTGGTGACGACTTGCGTCGGCCAGGCGGCCTCGATTGCCGCGGTGCTGCTTGTTGGCGGCGCTCCGAAGAAGCGGTTTGCGCTGCCAAACGCGCGCATCCTGATTCACCAACCGTGGATGTCCGGGCTGGGAGGCCAGGCCACGGACATCGACCTGCATGCGAAGGAGATATTGCGCATGCGGTCGACCATCAATCAGTTGCTGTCAAAGCACAGCGGGCAACCCGTGGAGAAAATCGAGAAGGACGTCGAGCGCGACTACATCATGAATCCCGAGCAGGCCAAAGAATACGGGATGATCGACGAGATTATTTACAAGCATCGTTAGTTTCAGCGCCGCAGAGCGCTTTACGGTTCGAAGCCGGGGCAGGATGCTAGTTCCAAAAAGTTAGTAATGCTTCGAGTTTCTCTTTTGCTCAGGAGAAAAATCGGCCTAGAATAGTGGATAGAGACTCCGTCGAAGCCCAGCGGAGACGAGGCCTTCACACCAGTGAAAAAATTCAACCCAGAAGAGCCCTTGCGCTGTTCGTTCTGCCATAAGACGCAGGAGCAGGTCGAGAAGCTGATCAGTTCGCCTTCGGACTACCCGCGCGCGTACATCTGCAACGAATGCGTCGGCGTTTGCCAGACCATTCTGGAAGATGAGAAGCGCGAGCAGGCCGCCGCACCGACGAAGCAGCTTCCGCGGCCACCGGAGATCAAGCGGTTCCTGGACGGCTACGTCATCGGGCAGGACCGCACGAAGAAAAAGCTGGCGGTGGCGGTTTACAACCACTACAAGCGAATTTTCCTGAACAAGCAGCCAGGTGAGATTGAACTGAGCAAGTCGAATATTCTTCTGATCGGCCCCACGGGCACGGGCAAGACACTGCTGGCGCAGACGCTCTCGCGAATGCTGGATGTGCCGTTCGCGATCGTGGATGCCACGACGCTGACCGAAGCGGGCTATGTCGGCGAGGACGTCGAAAACATTATTCTGAAGCTGCTGCAGGCCGCCGATGGCGACGTGCAGAAGGCGCAGCAAGGCATCATCTATATCGACGAGATCGACAAGATCGCCAAGAAGGATGAGAACCCTTCGATTACGCGCGACGTTTCCGGCGAAGGCGTGCAGCAAGCCTTGCTGAAGATTCTCGAAGGGACGGTTGCCAATGTGCCGCCGCAAGGCGGGCGGAAACATCCGCATCAGGAATTTACGCCGGTGGATACGACAAACATCCTGTTTCTCTGCGGCGGAGCGTTCGTCGGACTGGAAAAAATCATCGAGAAACGCGCGGGCCGCCGCTCGCTGGGTTTCCACACGGATGCCTCGCCGACGACGCCGCAGCGGCGCAATACCGAGTTGCTCGAACAGGTGCAGCCGGGCGATCTGATCCGCTACGGCTTGATTCCGGAATTTGTGGGCCGCTTGCCGGTTGCGGGCGTGATGAACGATCTGGACAAGGGCGCGCTCGTCAAGATCCTGACGGAGCCAAAGAACGCGCTGCTGAAGCAGTACCAGCGGCTGTTCGAATTCGAAAATGTGCGGCTGCGCTTCACTGACGACGCGCTGGAAACGGTCGCGGAGTTAGCACTTCAGCGCAAGGTCGGCGCGCGCGGCTTGCGCATGATCCTCGAAGACCTCATGCTGGAACTGATGTACCACCTTCCCATGCAGCGGAAGGTGCGGGATTTTGTGGTCACGGCGGACATGGTCCGCACCCGCGAAATCAATTGGAGCTTGCTCGAAAAAGCCGGATAACCGGCTGCAGGCGTAAGCGAAGAGTTCAGGGGCCCTAATGTTCAATCGAGAAAAACAGGAATTGAAGCGCGTGCCCATGATGCCGGTGCGCGATATGGTCATCTTTCCGCAGCAGATGACGCCCTTCATCGTCGGCCGCGAAGCCAGCGTGCGCGCGCTCGAAGAGGCCCTGGCAGGCGACAAAAAGATTTTCCTTTCCACACAGCATGACGCTTCGATTGATGATCCCAAGCCAGAAGAGATTTACGCGGTAGGAACGCTGGCGAACATCGTCCAGAGCGTGAAGCTCCCGGACGGGAACATCAAGGTTCTCGTAGAAGGCGTGGAGCGAGCGCGGGCCATCTCGATTGCCGCGGAAGAAGGTTTCTTCCGCGCGACGGTGCGGCTGCTGGGTGCGCGGGTCGAAGATTCGCCGCAAGTGAAGCAGATCGTCGAAAAGGTCACAGGCCTCTACGAGCAGTTCATCAAGCTGTCGCAGAGCCTGAATTACGACACGATGATTGCCGCCGCGCGCGTGGATGATCCGGCGCGCCTCTCGGATACGATCGCTGCCAATTTGCAGCTCCCGGTGGATGAAAAGCAGGATTTACTGGAAACCGTCGATCCGCTCGAGCGGCTGAACCGCATCGGGGACATCCTGGAAATCGAGCTGGAGAAGCTGAACGTCGACCGCAACATCAATACGCGCGTAAAGCGCCAGATGGAACGTGCTCAAAAAGAATACTACCTCAACGAAAAGCTCAAGGCTATTCAGAAGGAATTGGGCCGCGGCGAAAAGAGCGAGATCGACGAGCTGAAAAAGAAAATTGATACCGCCGGCATGTCCAAGGAAGTGCATGAAAAGGCCATCCAGGAGCTGAAGCGCCTGGAACTGATGCCTCCGATGTCCGCGGAATCGACCGTCAGCCGGAATTATCTGGATTGGCTGCTGGCGGTGCCCTGGAAAAAGAAATCGAAAGAGATCCGCGATATCAAGGCCGCGGAGAAAATCCTCAACGAAGAGCACTACGGGCTGGAGAAGGTCAAGGACCGCATACTGGAATTCCTCGCGGTGCGGCAGCTGGTGAAGAATCCGAAGGGCTCCATTTTGTGCTTTGTCGGGCCTCCGGGCGTTGGCAAGACGTCACTGGCCATGTCCATTGGGCACGCCACGGGACGCAAATTTGTGCGCGTTTCGCTCGGCGGAGTGCGCGATGAAGCGGAAATTCGCGGCCATCGCCGGACTTATATCGGCGCGCTGCCCGGCCAGATCATCCAGATGATGAAAAAGGCCGGAACGGTGAACCCGATTTTCGTTCTGGACGAAGTGGACAAGATGTCCACCGATTTTCGCGGCGACCCGTCGGCCGCCTTGATGGAAGTGCTGGATCCCGAGCTCAATCATTCGTTCACGGACCACTATCTGGACGTGGAATACGATCTTTCGAAAGTGATGTTCGTCTGCACGGCCAACGTGCTGCACACAATTCCGCAGCCGTTGCAGGATCGCATGGAGATCCTGCGCCTGCCGGGGTATACGGAACAGGAAAAACTGGAGATCGCCAAGCGGTTTCTGGTGAAGCGCGCGCGGGAAGCGACAGGACTGACGGACAAGAACCTCAATCTTACGGACGAAGGACTGCTGCACATCATTCGTCATTACACGCACGAAGCGGGAGTTCGCAGCCTGGAGCGCGAAATCCAGAATATTGCACGAAAAATGGCGCGCAAAGTCGTCACGGACGGGCCAGCTTCCACGGTGGAAATTACGCCCGCCAACGTCAACGACTACCTCGGCATTCTGAAGTACCGCGAATTCTGGCTGGAAAAATACAATGAGATCGGTCTGACCACGGGCCTGGCCTGGACGGAAGTTGGCGGCACGGTGCTGGCTACCGAAGCCACGCTGATGGAAGGCAAGGGCCGGCTGACGCTTACCGGAAAACTCGGCGACGTGATGCAAGAGTCCGCGCAAGCCGCCATGAGCTACGTGCGCTCGCGTTCGAATCAGCTGGGACTGCCGAAGGATTTCTACCGCAACATCGATATCCACGTACATGTGCCCGAAGGCGCGATTCCCAAGGACGGCCCTTCCGCCGGAATCACCATCTGCACATCCATCGTGAGCGCGCTCACACGGAATGCGGTGCGCCGCGACGTGACCATGACTGGCGAAATCACGCTTCGGGGCAAAGTACTGCCGATCGGCGGGGTCAAGGAGAAGCTGCTGGCCGCCCACCGAATGGGCTTGCGTACGGTACTGCTTCCGAAGGACAATGAGAAGGACCTGGCGGACATCCCGCAGGAGATCCTCTCCAGCCTTACGGTCCATTTTGTAGAGACCATGGATGAAGTGCTGCAGATTGCGCTGGAACGGCCCACTGTGCCTCTTGAGCATGCCGCGGTTGCGCCCGTAGCGGAACCATTCGTCGCCGGCGCCGAGAAAGACAAGAGTTTGACAAATTAAGCAGCGAGGATTTGGGTCCGGCCCACCCTGCGGGCATGCAGGTGAGTGCAGGCTGGCGCTGCAGGCAGTCAGGGGTCGGCAACGACCGATTCGGGTTCACGCTTGAGAAAGCCTGGTTTATCTATTTCGGATGGTGTTCGGGTCTTCGGTTTGTGATTGCTGAGCGGTCGAAATGTTACGCGACCGCGGTGCAGTCAGCCGCCAGTTCAGTGCGCCACCTCAAAAAAATTCGAGATTCTCGTTAATCGCTTCGCAGTCGCGCAGGACAGAGTCAATTTTCACAATCAAAGTTAAGGATATATGCCAAAAGAAACAAGCATTGAAGGAAACAATCAGATGAGTATCAGCCTTGCCGAGCTGAAGGAAAAGAACATCACCGATCTCGCCAAGATCGCCAAGGAACTGAACATTCCCGGCGCCAGCGGGATGCGCAAGCAGGAGTTGATCTTCCAGATCCTCCGCGCGCAGACGGAGAAGAACGGATTGATCTTTTCCGAAGGCGTGCTCGAATGCCTGCCCGACGGATTTGGATTTCTCCGCGCGCCGGAATACAACTACCTCCCCGGGCCGGACGATATCTACGTCTCCCCGTCGCAAATCCGCAAGTTTGACCTGCGCACCGGCGACACCGTCTCTGGCCAGGTGCGGCCGCCGAAGGATGGCGAACGCTATTTCGCGCTGATCAAGGTCGAAGCGGTGAATTTCGAGGACCCCGAGGTCGCGCGCAACAAGATTTTCTTCGACAACCTGACGCCGCTCTATCCGCAGGGCCGGCTGAAGATGGAAACGACGAAAGAGAATATGACCGGGCGTGTGCTGGATCTGCTTTGCCCCGTAGGCAAGGGGCAGCGCGGCTTGATCGTCGCTCCACCGCGTACCGGCAAAACCATGATGCTGCAATCCATCGCGAACTCGGTGACCGTGAATCATCCGGAAGTCGCTCTGATCGTGCTGCTGATTGACGAACGGCCGGAAGAAGTCACGGACATGCAGCGCACGGTGAAGGGCGAAGTCATCAGTTCGACGTTTGACGAGGCGCCGCAGCGGCATATTCAGGTGGCGGAAATGGTTTTGGAAAAAGCCAAGCGGCTGGTGGAGCACAAGCGCGATGTTGTAGTGCTTCTTGATTCCGTCACACGCCTTGCGCGCGCTTACAACGCCGTTACGCCGCCATCGGGCAAAGTGCTTTCGGGCGGTATTGACGCCAACGCTTTGCAGCGCCCGCGGCGCTTTTTTGCGGCGGCGCGGCACGTGGAAGAAGGCGGCTCGCTGACGATTATCGCTACGGCGCTGATTGATACCGGCAGCCGCATGGATGACGTTATTTTTGAAGAGTTCAAGGGCACAGGAAATATGGAAATCAACCTCGACCGGCGGCTCTCGGACAAGCGTGTTTTCCCGGCGATTGATATTCAGCGTTCCGGCACGCGTAAGGACGAATTGCTGCTGCCGCCCGACGAGTTGAGCCGCGTCTGGGTTCTACGCAAGGTGTTGAGCCCGCTTTCGACGGTTGAGGCGATGGAGCTGTTGATCAGCCGGCTTTCGAAATCGAAATCAAATGCGGAGTTTCTGGGCTCGATGTCGGCACCAACCTAAACAAGCGACGAACTTTCGGTTCGAGTTTTCGCAAGCACAAAAAAGCGCAGCAGGTTTCCCGGCTGCGCTTTTTATTTTTACCGATGGTTGCGGCAGGAGCCGATTGAAATTCTCGCGCTTGTCCTTCCCTGCGGACAAGGCAACTTCCCGGAGTGCGGGAGGTTCGAGCGTGTCCTCAACGAGTTTTTTCGAACGGCCGCCTGCGACGCATCCTTCGGCTTCGCGTTGCAGAGGAACGATTCGTCGGACAACCACACCTCCTTCCGGGAACACTTCTCCCACAACGGAAATTGTTCGAGCAAAAAGCAAACGCATGAAGAGAAATACGCTCTTCGCAAGCTGCTAATTTTGAATCGAAACGAATTAAGCGGGTCGACTTACGGTCGCGCGAGCAAGCAGACCATGAGACCCTGTCGCCGAATTGCGGTTTCGGATTTGTCTTCGTGTCTCATATCTGCCTTTTCACGCTCAGTGAGGATCCCGGTTTAACGGGATGTACGACTGAGGTAATTCGAAAGTAAACGGAGAACCGAGAACTGTCAAGCCAAATCTTGGATAAAACGCGTTTTTGGCTGATTTTCTGCGTAACTTGTTAATTTTCAGGTACCTAGTCCAGTCAGGCGCTCAATGCGCCGCTTGCTCGTCCATCCAGCGCGCCATGTGCGATTCCAATACATTGAGGGGAATGGCTCCGCTTTCGAGCACCGCATCGTGAAACTTGCGGACATCAAATTTCGTGCCAAGTTTTCTTTCCGCCTCCGTGCGCAGTTGGCGAATCTTCAATTGGCCGAGCTTGTACGCCAGCGCCTGGCCGGGCCAGACGATGTAGCGATCCACTTCGACGGTGATGTCCTGGTCGGTCTTGCCGGTGTTGTCCTTGAAAAACTGAATGGCCTGCTCGCGCGTCCAGCCCATGGAGTGCATTCCGGTGTCGACGACCAGACGCACGGCGCGCCACATTTCGTAGCTGAGTTGCCCGAATTTCGAGTAGGGATCCTTGTACATGCCGAGTTCCGCGCCAAGACTTTCCGAGTACAGCGCCCATCCTTCGACGAATGCCGAATAGCCGGCGTGCTTGCGGAATTCCGGCAGCCCTTCCATCTCTTGCGCGAGGGAAATCTGCAAATGGTGGCCGGGCACGGATTCGTGCAGTGAAAGCGCTTCCATTTCCCATTTGGGCCGTGCGTGCAAGTTGTAGGTATTCACGAAATAGCAGCCGGGGCGGCCGGCACTTGGCGCGCCTGGTTGGTAATACGCGGTCGTTTGCGATGGGGCTTTGAATTCCGGGATCACGCAGACACCATAGGGCAAGCGCGGCAATTTTCCGAATTCATGCGCGAGCTCGGGATCGATTCTCTTTGTGATGATGCGATAGCCGTTCACCAGGTCATCGGGCTTTTCGTAGAAAAAACGCGGATCGGTGCGCAGGAATTCCGTGAAATCGTGGAAGCCGCCTTTGAAATTGGTGGATGCGACGACTCGATCCATCTCGGCGCGAATGCGCTTCACTTCGGAGAGTCCAATTTCATGAATCTGCTGCGGCGTAAGGGTTGTGGTCGTTTGCCAGCGCACGTGAAAGGCGTACGCGGCCGCGCCGTTCGGGAGGGCCGTTGCCGCGATGGACTCGCGGCAGGCCGGCAAATATGTGGACACCATGTAGTCGTGCAGTTTCTGGAATGCGGGCGCAACAGCACTTGTGTAGATTTTCTTTGCGCGATCGATGAGCCGGCTACGGTCTGCTTCGGAAATGCCAGGAGGGAATTCGGTAAAAGGTTGCAGGAGCGGGCTCGCCAGCGGATCGGCGGGAATGAGACCGGCGATTTGTTGCGGAACATCGCGCAACATCAATTTCGGCGGTGTATAGCCTTTTTTCAAGCCGGCTTGAAGGAGCCCGAGGTTCTGCTCGACAGCTCTGGGAAGCGCTTCGAGCCGCGCGACGATGTCTTCGTAATCCGCTACCGTTTGGTGCGGCATGTCTGCCAGCGTGGACGCGCTGCCTTGCTGGATTCCGCCCATCTGCGTGAACGGCATCCACAAATTGCCGGGCACAACATCACGAAATGGGGCAGGGTCGTCGCCGTACTGCAAGCCCTCGACCGCGGTTTGAAGAAGTTCGCGATAGAGGTCGTAGTTGAGTTGCTCCTCGGCGGGAAGCTCAGCGCGTGAAATGGAATTCAGCTCAGAAAAACTTTCGTGGAGGTGCCGGACCCTTGCTTCGATGCCATCCGGCGAATCATCGCTCCAGCGGCGGTTTTGCCCGGGGAATCCGACAGCCGTTGCGGCTTCAGGATACTGCTCCATCCAGAGCTTCCAATCCCTTTCCAGATACGCGCGAAATTCGCGGGCGGCCTTCGCATGGGGGCTGGTCGCGTTCGATGCGGATTGCGCAATGGACAGCATGGGTACCACAAGTGAGGCGCTCGCAATTCCACTCAGCAGCATTTCCATCCAACGCGTCATCCCACCCTCCCTGCTTTTACCAAATCCTTTTCGCGTTCTTGCGCAAGCATGACGATCAAGCGCGCGGTTTCTTCGATGCCCATGGCGGTATTGTCCACCAGAACGGCATCCGCCGCGCGGACCAGCGGAGATACTTTGCGTTCGCGGTCGCGTTTGTCGCGTTCGATGACTTCGTCAAACACTTCGGCTAGGGTCAAACGATCTCCCTTTTCCTGGTGCTCCTTCCAGCGTCGCTCCGCGCGGGTTTCCGGCGCAGCGTCCAGAAAAATCTTCAGTTCTGCGTTGGGAAAAACAACCGTGCCGATATCGCGCCCTTCCATCACCACGCCGCCTCCAGCTCCCGCGCGCTGTTGCTCCGCGACCAGCACCTTGCGCACTTTGGCGAATGCAGCGACGTGCGACGCCGCCTGAGCCACTTCCGCGGATCGGATCGCGGCTGTCACATCCACGGCATCGAGGAACACGCAATTCTTCGCGCCGGCCGCTTCCTGCTCCGGAGAAGGGACTCGCAGTTCGATGTGCGTATCGCGCGCGAGCGTTTCGAGACGCGTCTCGTCATCGGGGGAAATGCCAGTCCGTATTGCTTTCAGCGCCAGTGCGCGGTACATCGCTCCGCTGTCGAGATATAGATAGCCGAGCATCTGCGCGACGAGCCGCGCGACGCTGCTTTTTCCCGAGCCTGCCGGGCCGTCAATGGCGATGGTAAGTTTCGGCATTTAGTAGCACAGACACAATCCTGTCTGTACGCTTTTCTCTCGACTAACCTAATTGCTACACAGGCAGGAGTGCCCGCGCAACTCAGAAACCCATGATGTTGTAGCCGCAATCGACGAAGATGATCTCGCCGGTGATGCCCGAGCCCGCATCGGAAAGTAGAAACGCGGCGGTCGCGCCAACTTCGGCGGCGTCGATGTTGCGTTTCAAAGGCGCGCGTTCGACTTGCGTCTTAAGCATGTCGCCGAAGTTCGAGATTCCCCGCGCCGCAAGCGTTTTGATGGGGCCTGCGGAAATGGCGTTGACGCGCACGGCCTGCGCGCCAAGATCGAACGCGAGGTAGCGCACGGTGGCTTCGAGCGCCGCTTTGGCCACGCCCATCACGTTGTAGTTCGGAACGACTTTCTCGGAGCCGTAGTAGGTCAGCGTCACGATGCCGCCGCCGGCGGTCATCAACGGCGCGGCGCCGCGCGCCACGGCGATCAACGAGTAGACGCTGATGTCATGCGCGATGCGAAATCCTTCCCGCGAAGTGTTCAGAAAAGGATTTTTCAGCTCCTCCGGGGGAGCAAATCCCACGCTATGCACCAGTCCGTGGAGCACCCCGTACCGTGACTTCAATTCCTCGAACAATCGCGCGATTTCGTCGTCTTTTGTGACGTCACACATGAAGCCCGCGGCTCCCGGCATCTCCGCGATCAAATCCCTGGCTTCGAGCTCGAGCCGTTCGTTTTGATAGGTGATGGCCAGCCGCCAGCCGGCTTCGTGCAGTTTTTTCGCGATGGCCCAGGCGATGCTGCGCTTGTTGGCCAGGCCAAAGATCACCGCGGTTTTTTGCGAGTCGCTCATTCGATGCGTCTCCCGAAGGCCGGGCAGAAGCCCGGCGTCTGCAATAATCAAATTCTGTGAAACGCTTTCTCTATTTCCTTCAGCGAATAACGAAGGACGACCGGTCGCCCGTGCGGACAGCTCATCGGACAATCGGTTTTTGCCAGCGCATCCAGCAACCATTCCATTTTTGATTGTTCGAGTGGCATGTTGATTTTGATCGCCGCGTGGCAGGCCGTCGATGCGGCGATTTTCGCCTGCAAGGTTTCGATGGAAATCGCGGCGTTTTCGCGTTCGAGGCCGTCGAGGATTTCTCGAAGGAGTTTTTTCGCGTCCGGCGCTCCAACGCCCGCCGGCACGGCCTGGATTGCTACGCTTTTCGGGCCCATGGGCTCGACTTCGAATCCGTTGGCGCTTAGCTCTTCGGCGATTTTTTCAAAGGTGACGATCTGGCGCGGCGAGAGTTCAACCACCAGGGGAATCAGCATGCGCTGCGCTTCCACTTTTCCGGCGCGGCGCGCTTCGAGGTGTTGTTCGAAGAGCACGCGCTCGTGGGCCACATGCTGGTCCACGATCCAGAGTCCCTGGCTGTTCACCGCCACAATGAAGCTCGCGCTGACCTGGCCCAGCGGTTTGAGGTCGGCGATTTGCTCAGGGCGCGGGAGGCTCGCGGGCGCATCCGCGTTGGGAGCGGCGAGATTCGCGGCCCAATTCCCCGCCGAGGATATTGGCGTCGGCGCGAGAGCCGTGCCAAATGAGGTGCCGGAAGTAAAAGGAATGCGCTGCTCGACCGGCTGCATCGGCGCGGAACTTAGATCGAACCCGCCGTCCGAACCGACGCCGGAGCCTAGCCCGATTTCCTCCATCGGCGGAATGATCGCGCGGGGCACGCCGGATTCAACAGGTGCTGGTGTGATTCCGCCGGCAAATGTTCCGTTGCCAGACCCCGTGGAGTGAGGGGCTGCGGCCGCGGCAGCGGCGAAACTCGCGATCGGGCGCGCACCCGTCAGCGCCTGGCGAATCGTATCGCGCGTAAAGTCGTGCACAAAGTTCGAGCGCCGGAAGTGCACTTCGATTTTCGCGGGGTGCACGTTGACGTCCACTTCGTCGTAGGGCATTTCCAGAAACAGCAGTGTCGCGGGAAAAACCGCCGGCGGCAAAATGTTGCGATAGGCTTCGTGAATGGCGTGCAGGATCAGCCGGTCGCGCACCAGGCGGCGGTTCACGAAAATGTAGATGCCGTTGCGATTCGTCCGCTGAATGTCGGGACGCGAGGTAAATCCGCTCACCGTCAGCGATGATTTTTCTTCTTCGGGATCGAGTGCCGGCTCGGTGATAGCCGCGCGGAAGGGCGCGGACGCGGCGGGAATCTCCACTAATTCGGCGAGCGCTTGACTGCCAAAAAGCTGGTAGACACGATCGGCCAGCTTTTCAGCGGGCGGACAGTTAATGATCTCTTGCGTCGGGGTGGTAAGAATAAATTGCTTCGCCGGATTCGCCAGCGCGTAGTGCGTGACCAGAGAAGCGATGTGGCCCAGCTCGGTGGTGTCGGATTTCAGAAATTTTCTGCGCGCGGGAACACAGTAAAAAATGTCAGCGACGCTGATGGTTGTTCCCGCTGGTAGCCCCGCCGGCTTTACGTTGATCAACTTGCCGCCCGCGAATTCGATGCGCGTGCCGTCGGCTTCGGCTTCATCGCGTGTTTCGAGCAGCAGGCGCGAGACGGCGGCAATCGTCGGCAGCGCTTCACCGCGAAACCCCAGGCTGGAGATGGACAGCAAATCATCGGCGGAGCGGAGCTTGCTGGTGGCGTGGCGTTCGAACGCCAGCAGCGCGTCGTCGTGCGTCATGCCGTGGCCGTCGTCGATCACGCGGATCATGCGCTTGCCGCCCTGCTCGACTTCGATGCGAATGGTGTTCGCGCCAGCGTCCAGCGCGTTTTCAAGCAGCTCTTTCACCACTGACGCGGGCCGCTCGACAACTTCGCCCGCCGCGATTTTATTCGCCACCGCTTCCGGCAATATGCGTATCCGTGACATCAGCTGCCCCAGCTTCAATACCTTTGGAATACGATTTGCGAACCCTTTTACTGTAAATCAGTTTCTCTACTGCAAATACCCCAGCGGCAAGCATACAAATTAGCCAGCAAAAGGCCAACGACTTGAGGATCCACTCCCAAGGACCAGTCCGACGTGCCACGAATAGAGCTGCTTCCGCAAATAATGTCGCAACTATGACAAACAAAACGGGCCTATTTTTGCGATATTGCCAGCCCATCACAAGAAGAAATGCTGCGAGTGCTGCAAACCCTTTTTGCATGGCGATCTCGCCTTGAGCTCAAACGCGTTCCGAGAGAGATTCGGAGCAACAAGAATATCATTCAGCCGCTTTCTTCTTTTCTTGAATAGCGATCCCCAATTGATCGAGCTGTTCTATGTCCACGTTCGAGGGTGATTCTGCCATCAAATCTTGCGCGGCAGTGGTTTTCGCGAAAGCAATCACTTCGCGAATCGATTTTTCGCCGGCGAGGAGCATGACCACGCGGTCAATACCGAGCGCAATGCCACCATGCGGGGGCGTGCCGTAGGTCAGCGCGTCGAGAAAGAAGCCGAAGCGGCGGCGCAACTGTTCTTCAGTGAGGCCGAGCGCTTTGAACAGGCGCTCCTGAATGTCCTGGCGGTGGATTCGAATGCTGCCGGAGCCGAGCTCGTAGCCGTTGAGGACGAGGTCATAGCCCTTCGAACGCACTTCCCACGGCGCGGATTCCAGTTTTTCCAGGTCTTCATCCACGATGCCGGTGAACGGATGTTGCGCGCTGACCCAGGTTTTGTCCGCTTCGCTCCATTCGAACAGCGGAAAGCCTGTGAGCCACAGGAATTTCCACTGCGATTTGTCAATGACGCCGAGCGCTTCGCCGAGATGCAAACGCAATTGGCCCGCGATCAACGCGGCGGCTTCTGTTCCTTTAATCTGTTCCTTGGCAGAGACGGCGACGACGAGATCGGCGGCCTTTGCGCCGCACGCCTCGGCGAGTTTCTTTACGTTTTCCGGGCCGATCAATTTCTCGACGGTCGAGGTCAGCCCTTCCGGCGTGACTTTCACGAAGTAGGCGCCGCGAGCGTGCAGCGATTTAGCCTTTTCCGTCAATTCGTCAAGTTGCTTGCGCGAATAGCCCGCGGCTCCGGGCGCAGCAAATGCAAAAACATTGCCTTCGATCTGCAGCTTTTGTTTCGCTTCCTCCGGAAAGCAATGCGTTACCTCGTGCAGTTCCATGCCAAAACGCATGTCCGGCTTGTCGCTGCCGTACTTTCGAATGCAATCCTTGTAGAGCAGGTGCGGAAACGGGGCCGAGGCCTTGACACCCGCGACGGCGCAAGCACGCACCATCACCTGCTCGATCACATGAAAAATGTCTTCCTGGCGCGGGAAAGACATCTCCAGGTCGAGCTGCGTGAATTCGAGCTGGCGGTCGGCGCGCTGGTCTTCGTCGCGAAAACATTTCACGATCTGAAAGTATTTGTCCAGCCCGGCGATCATCAAAATCTGCTTGAAAATCTGCGGCGATTGCGGCAGCGCGTAGAACTGCCCGTGATGAACGCGGCTGGGCACAAGAAAATCGCGCGCGCCCTCCGGCGTCGAGCGCGTAAGCATAGGCGTCTCCACTTCAATAAAGCCCAGTTCGTCCATCACTTTGCGAATTTCAAGAATGATGCGATGGCGCAGCGCCAGATTGCGATGCGGCTTCGGGCGACGCAGATCGAGATAGCGAAAGCGCAGGCGCGTTTCTTCCGCGGCGTTGATTTCGTCTTCGATGGGGAACGGCGGCGTCTTGGCGTTGTTGAGAATGTGCAACTTGGACGCGACCAGTTCGACTTCGCCGCTGGCCAATTCCGGATTGGCCTTCTGCCGCTTGATGACCTTGCCTTCGACGGCGACTACGAATTCGCTGCGGGCCTGCTCGGCTTTGGCGTGCGCCTCGGGCTGCGTCTCTTTGTTGAAAACCACCTGAACGATGCCAGTGCGGTCGCGGATGTCGAGGAAAAGCAGATTGCCCAGGTCGCGCCGCTTCGCCACCCAGCCCATCACCAGTGCGTCGCGGCCGTCGTCCGTGGCGCGCAATTCGCCGCAGTAGTGCGTGCGCTTCAAGTTTCCCAGAAAGTCCAGCAAGTCTTCGTCTCCTCACACAGGCCAAATTCTATTCGCGCTTCAGTAGGACAGGCATTCTTGCCTGTCCTCTGCCGATCCAACCTGACATGTCGAGGACAGACAGGAATGTCTGTCCTACTCTTTCTTTCGCAAATGCTCGAGCAAATCGGCCTCGGTGAACTTTGCCTGCGATCCGTCGGCAAGTGTTTTCAGCGTCCACAAGCCTTCGGCAACTTCATTATCGCCGAGAATGAGCGCATATTTCGCGCCGAGTTTGTCGGCGTGGCCGAGGGCTTTGCCGAATTTTTGCTCCACGGGCGGCAGTTCGACGCTGAACCCCGCTCTACGCAAGCCTTTTGCCGCGCGAACAGCGGTGGCCTGCGCTTTCTCGCCCATCCAGGCGATGTAAATGTCGCGGCCTTGCTGCGCGGGCATTTTCCCGCTCTCTTGCAGCGATAAGATCAAACGATCTTCGCCGATGGCGAAGCCGATGCCTTTGGTCGGCGGCCCGCCGAGCAATTCTACCAGCCCGTCATAGCGTCCCCCGCCGCAAACGGCGTTCTGCGAACCCAGGCCCTGCGCCGTAATTTCAAACGTGGTACGCATGTAATAGTCGAGCCCGCGGACGAGCCTCCAATTCTCGCGGTACATGACGCCGCGAAGTTGAAGCTGATGTTTCACCTCCGCGTAGTGCTTGGCGCATGCTTCGCAGAGGTGGTCCGCGATGCGCGGTAGTGTGGCGATGATGCCCTGCTCGCTCTCCAGCTTCGAATCCAGCACGCGCAGGGGATTCGTCTCGATGCGCCGCTGGCTGTCTGGCCCGAGCTTGTCCTTCACTTTTAAAAGCTCCGCGCGAAGAAGCTCGACGTATTTCGGGCGGCATTCGCGGCAGCCGATCGAATTAAGATCCAGCCGCGCGCCCTGCAATTCGAGCCGGTCGAAAAATGTCATGACCATTTCGATCACTTCGGCGTCAATCGCCGGCGCATCGCTCCCGCCCAGCACTTCCGCGCCAATCTGGTAGAACTGGCGGTAACGTCCCTTCTGCGGCCGCTCGCGCCGGAACATCGGCCCCATGTAGTACAGCTTTACAGGCTGCGGCAATTGCTGCATGCCGTGCTCGATATAGGCCCGGCACACACTGGCCGTGGCTTCGGGGCGCAAAGTGATGTCGTCACCCAGATAAGCTTGAATAGCCTGCGCTTGCACAGCGTTCAGACGGTCCTTAATGTGTTTCGCATATAACTCGAAACGGGCAACATGTGTCTGGTCACTTCCCTTGTCATACTCCTGTCTGGCAAAGGCCATCGCGTTTAGGAGGGGGCCCAAGTCCTTAACGACGCGCTCATTCTCTGGCGTTTTAGGGACCTCTCCTCGGTTCATGGCGTCTTGAAGTCTCACCACGAACTCCTCGACCTTGAGCTCGTAGGACCAGAAGAATTTTGGGTCGTCGATTATTGGCTTCTTTTCGAGAAGCAGTGTTCTGAGGGCTGCCAATTCCTTGGACGGGTGATCTTCAAATTCGTACATCTCTTTCGAGACGACATCTGTGTCAATGCCGATGGATCGCGCGAAAAGCTCGGTGGGCTCAAAAATGGGGAGTCGGATTTCGCCGAAGCCGAACGTAGCGAATACTTCGTGCGCGGTTTGCTCGACACGGTTCCATAGCGACGTCTCGGGCGGCAAAAGGTCACGCGTGCCGCGGATGGCTTGGAACTTGCGCGGCTTCTCTTCTTTTTTTGCTGCGCCTTCGCTCACTCGGCTGGCTCCTCGCGATAAATGTTCTTGTACTCAACGTAGCGCTGCGCGTACGCGTCAATCGATGCCTGATCGATCCCCGTGAGCAGGCGCTTCACTTTCCCCGGCGAGCCCATCACCAGGCTGCCCGCGGGAATCACGGTGCGCTCGGTGATGAGCGTGCCCGCGGCAACGATGCTGCCGGTACCGATCGTCGCGCCGTTCAGGATGATCGCGCCCATGCCGATGAGGCAACGCGACTCGATGGTGCAGCCATGCAGCGTCACGGAATGGCCGACGGTCACGTTGTCGCCGAGGACCAGCGGACACTCGTCGCGCATGACGTGGCAGATCGAGCCGTCCTGAATATTGGTGCGCGCGCCGATGCGAATGTAGTGCACGTCGCCGCGAATCACCGTGCACGGCCAAACGCTCGAATCCTCGCCGATGACTACGTCGCCGATGATGACCGCGGCGGCGTCAATATAAGCCGAAGCCGCGATCTGCGGGCGCTTGCCTTTGTAAGGTCGAATGTCCGGCTGTCGAGCCAATGGAGTCCTTTTTCTTTGATCCGCTTGAGCGCGTTTAGGGCACTGGCGCCGCTATCTCATTGTAGGGGTGCAATATATTGCGCCCCATTCAAGCACCCAAGTATGCCGAGTCACGTCAACATATCATCCGTGTCGCCCGACTGACAAGGAAGCGCGGCTGCCGTTTCTTATTTGGGAGTGCGGCAGCTTGCTGCCGCTTTTCCGTCTGCCACCCCTAAAACCAGCAGCGCTGGACGCCGCACTGCATCTGCGCCATCATCACTCCGTGGAAACCAAGTGCGCACAATGCGGAGCCGCGATGACTTGCCAGCCGGAAAGCGGTTGCTGGTGCGCGGACCTGCCGCGCGTCCCGATACCGGCCGATGCAACGGCATGCCTTTGCCGGAATTGTCTTCTTGCAAAGATCGCGGCGATACAGAAGCTCCGCGAAACAAAAGAAGCGTAAGGTTTTAGTCGATTTGGATTGAAGGGCCGGCGGCGGTGCCGGCAACTTCGGCGAGGCGCGCAGTAACAGCGCGCGCGACGGCGTAGAGACTTTTGGCTCCCGCGCCTGCTTCACCGAGCGCGGCGACGGGCTTGCCGGTATCGCCGCCGATTCGAATGCGCGGATCGATTTCGATCTCGCCGAGCACGGGCACGCCATACGCCAGTGCGGTCTTCGCGCCTTCGCCGTGGCCAAAAATATCAATCGGCTGGTTGCAATGTGGGCAGACGAACGAGCTCATGTTTTCGACCACGCCGAGCACTTCGACATTCACCTGGCGGAACATTTCGATGGCTTTGCGAACGTCGGCAAGCGCGACGGTCGATGGCGTGGTGACCACGACGGCGCCGGTGACAGCGACGGTTTGAATGAGCGTCAACTGCACATCGCCGGTGCCCGGCGGCAGATCGATGATCAAATAATCCAGCTCACCCCACTCCACGCTGCGCAGAAACTGCGTGATCACGCTGTGCAGCATCGGCCCGCGCCAGATCATGGGTTTGTCGCCGGGATTCAGCAGGCCCATGGAAATCATTTTCACGCCCTGCGATTGCACGGGGATGATGTGCTTGTCCTGCGTGGCTTCCGGCTGCTGCGTGGTGCCGAGCATGATGGGAACGTTCGGCCCGTAAACGTCGGCGTCGAGCAAGCCGACTTTGTGGCCGAGCTTTGCAAGCGCCAACGCAAGGTTCACGGCGACGGTGGTTTTGCCCACGCCACCTTTGCCGCTGGCCACCGCGACGAGATTTTTTACGCCCGGAATCGGGTGGCGTTCGGGCTGCTGTTGAGGTGCTGGAGGCATTCGTTTCCTTTTCTTAGATCAAACGGAATCAATTAAGCGTTAGCGCCGTGGCATTTCTTATATTTTTTCCCGGAACCGCAAGGGCAAGGATCGTTGCGGCCCACTTTTGCGCCCGCGCGCACGGGCTTGGGCGCTTCGGCCTGCGCCGGACCAGTCTGATACTGCAAATCTTTTTGCTGGCGCTGCTGGCGGCGTTCGATTTCACGCGCCACCGCGGGTAAATGCTCTGGTTCGCCGGCGCGCGCAGCGGCGCTGGCCGCGGCGGCGCGCGGGCGAGGCTGCTGTTGCGGAGATGGAGCTTGGGACGCGCCTCCCGGGCCCGGCTGCTCGCCCTGCTGCACTTGAATATGGAAGAGGTAGCGCACCGTCTCGTTGTCGATGCGCGTCATCATGTCTTCAAAAAGAATGAACGCTTCCTTTTTGAATTCGACGAGCGGATCTTTCTGCCCGTAGCCGCGCAGGCCAATGCCCTCTTTCAGGTGGTCGAGCGAGAGCAGGTGGTCTTTCCACTGCGAATCGACCACGTCGAGAATGATGCGGCGCTCGAGCCAGCGCATGAGGTCCGCGCCAAACTGCGTTTCTTTTTCTTCGTAGCGCTTTCGAACGATTTCGGCGGCAGCATCGGCAAGCTGTTCGTGGCTCAGCGTAGCGGGATCGGCGCCCGCGGCCTTCATGTCCACGCCAAACTGCGCATTGGCCTCCGCGAGAAACTGCGTGGTGTTCCACTGGTCGGGATGCTGCTCGCGCGGGCAAAATGTGTCCACAAGTTCGCGCACAACATCTTCGGCGATTCCCAGCACGTAATCGCGCTGATCTTTTCCTTCCAGCGCGGAACGGCGAATGGAATAAATCGTTTCGCGCTGTTTATTCATCACGTCGTCGTACTCGAGCAAATGTTTGCGGGCGTCAAAATTCTGTGCTTCTACGGACTTTTGGGCGTTTTCAATGCGATTCGAAATCATTTTCGATTCGATAGGAACGCCTTCGGTCATCCCGAAGCGGAACATGAGCGCTTTGATGCGCTCTCCACCGAAGATGCGCATCAGATCGTCTTCGAGTGAAAGAAAAAATCGTGACGAGCCGGGATCGCCCTGGCGTCCCGCGCGTCCACGCAACTGATTGTCGATGCGCCGCGCTTCGTGGCGTTCGGTTCCGAGAATATGCAAACCGCCGAGCGCGACGACTTCGTCGTGTTCGGATTTGCATTGCTCGGCGAAACTTTCGAACACCGGCTTCCACTGATCCACGGGAACTTGAAAAATTTTGCCTTCGTTTTGGAAGAGCACCATCTGCGCCATCGGCTGCGCCGCTTCTCCGGGAGCGGGCTCCGCGGGAATGACCGCAGGCGCGGCGGCGTACGGCATGGCCAATTTGTTTTTCAGAAAATGATCGCGAGTCATTTGCTCGGGATTGCCACCCAGCAAAATGTCCGTGCCGCGGCCGGCCATGTTGGTGGCGACGGTGACCGCGCCTTTTCGCCCGGCCTGCGCGACGATGCGCGATTCGCGTTCGTGCTGTTTGGCATTCAGAACTTCGTGAGGGATGCGATTTTTTTTCAGCAATTCCGCGATGGCTTCGGACTTCTCGATGGAAATCGTGCCGACGAGCACGGGTTGTCCGCGCTCGTTCAACTGGCGGATGCCGTTGGCCAGCGAATTGTCTTCCTGCAGGATGCCGTTGACGACTGCCTCAAACTTTTCTCTTTCCGTGCGGTAAACAACGTCGGGGTACTCTTTGCGAATCAGCTCGCGATTCGTCGGAATGATCGTGACTTCCAGATTGTAAATCTTGCTGAACTCCCCCGCCTCCGTCGAAGCCGTACCGGTCATGCCGGAAAGTTTTTTGTACATGCGGAAATAATTCTGGAAAGTAATGGTGGCGAGCGTCTGAGTTTCGCGCTCGATCTTCACGCCCTCCTTGGCTTCCACGGCCTGGTGCAAGCCGTCCGACCAGCGGCGGCCGGGCATCTGGCGCCCGGTGAATTCATCCACGATGATGATTTCGCCGTCTTTGTTGACGTAGTCGACGTCGATTTTGTAGAGCGCATGCGCACGCAGCGCCTGACTCACGTGATGCAGGTAAGCGATGTTGCCGGGATCGGAAAGATTGGCGAGTCCCAGCAGGCGCTCGCACTTGCTGAAGCCCTCTTCCGTCAGCGTGGCGGTACGATGCTTTTCGTCAACGGTGTAATCGATGTCCTGGATCAGCTTGGGGATAATCTTGTCGATGCGGAAATATTTGTCGGTGGATTCTTCCGACGGGCCGGAAATAATAAGCGGCGTGCGCGCTTCGTCGATGAGGATGGAGTCGACTTCATCGACGATGGCGAAATGATGGCCGCGCTGGACGCAATGCGCCAGGTCGTACTTCATATTGTCGCGGAGATAGTCGAAACCGAACTCGTTGTTGGTGCCGTAGGTGATGTCCGCGCCGTAAGCCGCGCGGCGCTGTTCGTCATCGAGATCGTGGACGATCACGCCAACGCTCAATCCCAGCGCGCGATAGAGCGGGCTCATCCACTCCGCGTCGCGGCGGGCCAGGTAGTCGTTTACGGTAACGATGTGCACGCCGCGCCCGGCAAGCGCATTGAGCACGGCGGGGAGAGTGGCCACGAGCGTTTTGCCTTCGCCCGTTTTCATTTCCGCGATTTTGCCTTCGTGCAGGACCATGCCGCCGATGAGCTGTACGTCGAAGTGCCGCATGTTCAGGAAGCGACGCCCGGCTTCGCGCACCAGCGCAAACGCCGGGACGATCGCCGGCTCCAGGGCTTGTTGCATCAGTTCGCGAAAGGTAGGTTCAGCTGGGTCGGCGTCTTTGAGCTGCTCCTGAACCTGGGCGCGCAGCTCCATAAAGCGTGACTTCAGTTCTTCGTCGGGGAGCGTGCGTACTTCCGCTTCGCGCGCATTGATGGCCGCGATAGTGGGCTGCAATTTCTTGACGTCGCGCTCGTGCTTGGTGCCGATAAATCGAGCGACGACGCGGTCAAGTATCTGTGCTGCTTCCATGGATGGTTTCGCCGTCTCCGAAAAAAGTCGACAGTCAACAGTTGACAGTTAACAGTCGAAAGACAAGGAACTAAGCGCCCCCACATGAAGACTACGTCCGCGAGGGCCGCTATCTTACCTCGATTGCAAACAATCTATTGTAACTGGTGGGGTGCGGAAGAGCCAAGAAACAGCCGCGAGGGATCCACAAATAGCCTGTCCCAGGGACACTGAGTGTCGTAGCGCAGTTAACTTTGCTTAGTTCCAGTGGTGGGAGTGCCACCAGATTTTCTGGATGTCGAATTTGACATCGCGGCAGAGGTATATCGGTGTGTTTTCGTCTCCCATGCCGAAACGCTGGTAGTGCTCGAAGGCCTGAAAGGAAGTGCAGTTCTCCTGCACATCTTCGAGGCGCCACTGAATCACGATGAGGTTCTTGTAGACCTGCGGGGGCGGACCCCAATACCAATGATTCTGATGGGGAGACCAAGCGCGCGGCAGCCCGTAGCGTGGGCCGAACTCGTTGATCGCGCCGGCTTCACCGTAGTTGCTTGCCCAGATGCCTGTTTTGGCTCGCTCCCCGAGCGGCAACGAATTGTAGATGGTAGCGACCTCACTCACCATCTCGGGCCATCCGAACTGGTCGGCAATCGGCTGAGGCAAAAGCGACTCTTGGCGCACCTCGGCCTTGGAGGGTTTGAAGCCGATAGCGTTTTGATAAGCGAGGAGTGTCTCCGGCGGCAGCATCCACGTCACCAGTGGGATCGCGGGGAGCGCGGCGAGCACGATGACGGCGATGACAGCCACACGTGTCCAGACTGCGCGGGTTGCCAGCCATCGCTCTATCGCCACAGCGCCACCCGCGAAGACCATCGGATAAATCGGGAACACATAATAGTTCTTGGCGTGAGCTACTACCATCGTGACAAAGAAAACTGCAAAGATCACACCGAGCAGGCGCCAGCGGAGGTCGCGGAGAAACCACATTAGGCCCGCCAGCCACATCGGCAGGAGGATCGGGTGCATGTCCATAATCTGCTCCTTGACGAATGCCAACGGGCCGAGCACGACGTTCTTGCCCTCGCGACGGACGTTGGCGAGGTCTTCGATGGTCGGGAAGTGATGGCGGATTTGCCAGATGATGTTGGGCAGAAAAAGCGCGAGAGCAATGGCCCCGGCGATCCAGATCCACTGTCGTGCGAACTCGCGCCGGTGATGGGTCAGAAGGAGGGCCTGGACGACCGCGAATCCAAACGACAGCGTGGAGTGTTTGTTCTCAAGGCCTAGACCGGCAAGGACGCCAAACCACAGCCAGAGCCTCGAATCTCCGGTACGCAAGATACGCGCGATGACCCAGATACAACCCATCCAGAAGAGAGGCTCGAAGGCATTCATGGTGAGGAGGCTGTCCATTGCGAGGGAAGCGGGGCAGAGCAGAATGGCGATGCCGGCGAGAAGCTGGGCATACCGGCCACCACCGAGTTCACGTGTGATCAGGAGGGTGAGCGCGACGAGGGCTGTGCCGGCCAGCGCGGGAAGGATCCGCAGGGCAGCAAGCGAACCGCCCATCAGCATCGCGACTTTCGTGTACGCGGCGATCAGCGGTGCGGCATCGACGTAGCCCCAATCCAGGTGCCGCGCCATGTCGAGGTAATAAAGCTCATCGCGAAAATAGTCGTAATGGCGGACGCTAGTGAAGAGGTGCAGCAGTAGTTTGGCTGCGCAGAGTGCGACTAGCACGGGGACGGCGAACGGGGGCAGAGACTCTACGTGGTGTGCTTCGCCTTGAGCCGAATGACTATCAGGTGCGGACGTACCGGTTTTCACTGTATCCAAGGTTGCGCTCCCGTTTATCCGGTGAGGCCAGTAAGGCGTGGCCTATGACGCTTCCGCAATTTTGGACGAGGATTTCCGGAAAGCAAATTGTTTGGGATGTGCGGGCCCGGGGGAGGGACAAACTGGCACAGAAGTGGGGCCAGCGACTCAGGTTTTCAGACACTCACCTTGGATATCGATCGTTTGGTTCGTGATGATTGGAGACTTTCAGAGCAGGGGAAACTTTTCGTCCGCCCCCCGGTTCGAGGAAAAGTCAAAATCCCCACGTATGAAAGCGATACGCGGGGCACCCGGTGGGTTCCGTGCAGATGCGACAATCTGGATTGCGCATAACCACAATCGTGATAGTGCGTCCCGCATCCCACTTGTCCATGTCTTGCGAGAAAAACGCCGACAGAACCGCACTCATTTCCGCTTGTGTTCGCCTCTGCTCGACAACAAAAAGCAGTCCAGAGAGCGCAATCAGGAGAGCAATTCCGGCAGTCGCGCAAAGGGCAGTCTTCTTGAAGCGATTTTGGCTCATGCTCGACCAGAGACCAGCTTGGAGAGCCATTTTACCGCTTCGATTGCAGGATTGGCGAAGAATCGCCATTACACTCTCGAGCAAGGCTTGCCGCCGTTCGTTCGCCCGCAACTCGAGAGAAATCACGTGTTTTCGGCGCCTTACGCTACGTCAAAGTTTTTCAAAAAAAAGTGTCGATTGGCGCCCCACCCGTTCGACGCGTAAGTGGAGCCGCACCGCGCACCCGGCCACTCGCAACATTTCGGGTCCGGCGCAGCCCAAGTTCCTATATAAAAGTAGCGGCGCTGATACGGCGTCCGCTCAACGCTCAAGGAGAAGAAAATGCGCTTCATGATGATCATGTTTCCGAAAGACTACGAAAACGCAAAACCCGGCTGGGCACCCGATCTCAAAAGCATGGAGGCAATGGGCAAGTACAACGAGGAACTAGGGAAAGCCGGCGTGCTGCTCGCGCTCGACGGCCTAACCCCGCCCGCGACGATGAGCGCGCGCGTTACCTTCAGACGCGGAAAATCGAAAGTTACCGACGGCCCGTTTACCGAAGCGAAGGAAGTGGTCGGCGGCTACTGGATCATCCAGGTGAAGTCGCGCGAAGAGGCGCTCGAATGGGCCTCGCGCATCCCCGGAAAGGATAACGAAATGGTTGAAGTCCGCCGGATGTTTGATCTAACCGACTTCGATCCCGAGACCCAAAAGGAGATCCAAAAGAAGTTCGGCGACGCCGCCGCTGAGATGAGCCAGTAATAGCTTTGGTACTCGCTGAGACTCACCTGCGAATACTTGGCGATGTGTGTCGATTTCAACGCGCGTCATTCGACGTACATGTAGAGAGGGCTTCCGGACATTTAGGGGCGACCGAAGCTCTCTCACTATTCGCAGCAAATAGGAGAACCCCTGGCGGTAAAGGGCCTGCCACCCGCCCATCCAAATTCAAGACGCCCCACTCTTTTGTTTCTTATACAAGTTTCTTATAACTGACAGGAATGCTGCCAGCATTAAGCCACACCAAAGCTCGGCCAGTATAAAAAGCAGGCGAGGCTCTCTGCCCGAATACGCTATGCGAAACGCAAGCCTGACAAGTGTGATGGAGCATAATCCGGCACCAATCCAAAGGACTATCAACTTTGCCGGTCGGCCTTAGCTGTGGATTTGGACATGAGTGGATTCTATACTGGCATGCGTCAATGGGAAGAAGCTAAGGGATTGCGGAGACTGGACATGAAAACGGCGGTGATTAACGCATTTCTTGGCCTGGCGGCTCTGATGCTCGCGGCATGCGGAACCCCAGAAAAGGCCACAGACCGTAGCACGAGCGCTGGCGTTACCAAGCCAGCCGCAGCGGCCGAGACCGCTGATGCCCTGCTCGCACTCGATAATCAGGCCAATGCAGCCTATCTCAGGAGTGATTCGAAGTTTTTCGAGGGAATGTTAAGCGACAAATTCGTGATGCGCGAAGGCGGCCGGCAGATGGACAAAGCCGCGGTGGTGAAATTGATTGCCAGTAACAAGTGCAACGTCAAAGGCTGGAGGCTCGAAGACCCGCAGATGGCCAGGATAGATGCGGACATCTACGTGCTTAGTTACCGGGGAACATTTGACGGAAGCTGCACCGGTCCGGACGGTAAGTTGAAGATCCCAAGCCCGATTCGCGCTGCGACTGTTTGGATTCGAGCCGGTGGCACGTGGCGAGCCGCGTTCCACGGTCAAGATCCGATTTTCGACGCCAAGAATCCGCCTCTTCCCGCAACGGCCGAGAGCAAGAAAGAAACGAAGAAGGACGACAAGGCTGTGCCAAGCGCGAATATCGCCGCCGATCCGAGTACCAGCAGCCATGATGGCGGTCGAAAAGAACGTCTGGGAAGCCTGGAAAGCAAAGGATGCCAAGAAGCTCGAAGAACTGACGACAGCAGACCTTTCGTTCCAAAACATATAGGGCGCTTATTTTGCTAACAAGGCGGACACCCTGAAAAATTGGACATCGGCATATTGCGACATCAAGGGCGTCAGCGTAGCCGACGGTGCAGGCACATTGCTGTCGCCGAAAGTTGGCATACTCAGCCGTACGGGAACCGCTGAGGGAACATGCAACGGTCAGAACCTCCCGCTGGTGCCGATCTACGGCACGTCCGTGTATGTAAAAGATGGCGACTCGTGGAGACTGGCCTTCAGCTTGAATCGCCTTGATTAGATAGCACGGCCCCGGCCTCCCAATTTGGGTAAATTAGCTTTCGTTTTGCACCGGCCCGCGCTCCAACAGGCCCAGCGGTGCGCGTACGATTTCTACGACGGAGCAGACGGCGAGTAATAAGCGCTTCTGGTCTGTCCGCCGGCACTCGACACCTCAGAACAGCCTGTACTGCCATAACGAGGTCAGCACTGGCTCTCGACCTGGTCAGAAAACCTTTACACTTCGGCGTACAGTATTCAAAAGTGCGGGATAATCCCCTTCTAGGGCGTCTGACTGACGCAGAACGGTCTTGTCTGCGAGACAAGTAAGGTGGCAGATGATGGGGCGCATGCCGAGCACAATCGCTCTCCTGGCGTTAGGCTTTCTTATTCTTTTTGCAGCTTGGCGGGGCCATATCTCTGGCGAACTCGTTGCGGGAGGATTTCGGGGGTACCGGCCTAACCGACAAGACAATCCTCGCGGATTCTACTTCTATCTCGGCATTTACATCGTGGCGGGCACGGCTTGGACCGTCTGGGGAGTGTTGATATACCTGGGTCTGCTACGACCGCTTCCATGGCGCTAAGACTATGCAACTTAGATCGAATGTCTTTCCATCGGTTGGTGAGGGACGATTTCTGATGTTCCTGTGATATCGATCGTTTGGGTCGTAATGATTGGAGACTTTCAGAGTAGGGGAAACTTCCCGTCTGTCCCCCGGCACCCTTACCGGATCGAAATTAACAGGCCGCCGCTGACTCCAAGCGATTGTTCATGTCCACGGCCAAAATTACGCTCGTAGCCCGGTTCCACATACCAACCGAATCTGTGCTTTTTTGAAGGCCAAAACATAACGTCGACGACGGCTTCCGCGCTCACTGAGTTCGGTGATTTGCCTGTTTCGTTGGTGTGAATCCACTCCGGGCCTATCCCAACCATTAATTCCACTTTCCTAGACAGTGTCCAAGGTTTCTTGAAAAGAAGATCGGTGCCCCACTCCGTAGAATGCCGACTGATCAGTGGCGTCACACCAGCTTCCAGTTCGAGCCACTTCTCGATGGGGTGACTTCGGCGGCGACAGTGGGTCCGAAAGACGACCCGCCGCCTTTGAAATTCCAGTTAGTTGCTGCTCCAAGTTCGATGACCGCAACTTCTTTCTCTTCTTTGTCGGTCTGCGCAAATGCGCTTCTGGAGCAGAAAAACAAAACAGCTATCATTATGAATTTTGTTGCGTGCGCCATACCTGTCAACCCACTTTTTGTGAACGTCATCGAAATAGGTGTACGCTGTGCTGAGTATCGGACCGGGATTTTAGCACAGGGCAACTTCGCGTTCCGCGACCTTGCAGCTGCTTCATTGGATACTTCCCGTCAGCGCCGTATCTTCTTCCTGTAATACCGCTTGACAGCAACGCCGGGTGAGCCTATCTTCCCGCGCATCGTCTCTCATTTGACGGGGAGACATCGTGATCCAATACCGCTTCAGGTTCACAACGGTCTATCGCGAGTGGTCCGTGGACTCGGCGCCATTACAGAGGATTTGTGCGATTGACCACTCGCTTGTTTCTGGCTTTTCTTCTTCTCATTCCCGGCGTACTCCCCGCGGCAGGGCAAAGGTCTCAATTCTCGCCCTCGCCGCACGCAACCGACCCCGAAGCCGCGCCTGTGCTCGCTGGTCCCGCCGCGGCTCTCCCTGCGCAGGAAAAGCCCGCGCTCTCGCCGGTCACAAGATCTTTCGTCGCTATCGATGCGCCGGTAATCGCTCTCCAGCACGTCCGAGTCATTGACGGTACTGGAGCGCCTGCCACCGAAAACCAAACTGTGCTCATCGACCAGGGCAACATCCGCGAACTCGGCCCGGATGCGTCGATCAAGATCCCCGAAGGCGCAAAAATTGTCGACCTCTCCGGCCGCTCCGTTATCCCGGGCCTCGTCGGCATGCATGACCACATGTTTTATCCCGCAGCCTCGGGCATGGGACCGGTTCCCGGCGCTCCCGCACTCCTCGACGAAATGGGTTTCAGTTTTCCGCGCCTGTATCTTGCCGGTGGCGTGACCACTATTCGCACGGCAGGCAGTCTCGAGCCGTACACCGATCTCGCCCTAAAGAAATTAATCGACTCGGGTCAGCAACCCGGCCCCAAGATGCACATCACCGGCCCGTACCTTGAAGGCGTGGGATCTTTCGTTCCGCAGTTTCACGAACTCTCCGGCCCCGAAGAAGCCACTCGCATGGTCAATTATTGGATCGACACCGGCGCCACTTCGTTCAAAGCCTTCATGCACATCACGCGGGCCGAACTCGCCGCCGCCATCAAAGCGGCTCACGCGCGTGGCATCAAAGTAACCGGTCATCTCTGCTCCGTAGGCTTTACCGAAGCTGCCGACCTCGGCATCGACAATCTTGAGCACGGAATCATCGTCGACGAGGAGTTCAATCCGCACAAGCAACTCGATCAGTGCCCGCCAGACGCCGGCACGGCGATAGAAAACGTCGATATCGAGAGTGCGCCAGTCCAAGCCATGATCCGCAAACTAGTCGAGCGCCACGTAGCCATCACTTCGACGCTGGTCATCTTCGAAACCTTCCAGCCAAATCGCCCGCCGCTGCAGCAGCGCGTCCTGAAAGCCCTCTCGCAGCCCTCGCGCGTGGACTATCTCGCCGTCCGCGCTCAAATCGCTGAAGGCCCACCGCCCACCGTTAATCAGCTCAAAAAAGAAATGCAGTTCGAGTACGCTTTCGTCAAAGCGGGTGGAGTGCTCCTCTCAGGAGAAGACCCCAGCGGTTACGGCGGCGTTCTGGCCGGGTACGGTGACCAGCGCCAGGTCGAACTCCTCGTCGAAGCGGGCTTCACTCCGCTAGAAGCCATTCACATCGCCACGCAAAACGGTGCTGACTTCCTCGGCGAATCCGATCGCATCGGCACCCTGAAACCTGGCCGCCGCGCCGACATAGTCGTACTCAAAGGCGATCCCAGCCGCAAAATCGAAGACATAGAAAATGTTGAACTAGTCTTCAAAGACGGCATAGCCTACGACCCCAAAAAGCTAGCCGACTCCATCGCGGGAGCCGTAGGCTTCCACTAGCTGTTTTTTCTCGGCGGCGGGTGAGCTCGATTCTCTGCTTAAACGTCCTTCGTAGCGCCAGAGGAAACAATAGAGCACCCGGACCAGTCCATGAGGCAGAGGCGAGTTTGTTGCCTGCTAGGTCCTGATAAACGCGCTCACCGAACAAGTGGAGTCCTAGGGAAATCGGGGACAGACGGGACTATTTCTGATGTTGATGTGATGTCGATCGTTTGGGTCGTAATGATTGGAGAGTTTTCAGAGCGGGGGAAACTTCGCGTTCGTCCGCCGGAAACTGTACCACTACCGAAAGTTAAGAGTGGAAGACAATGGACGGCAGAGGGGATTAGAATGGTGGGAAAAGAGTTTGCGCGATCCTGGCAGCCTGAGTTGGATGCTGCAAGGAGGGTAGCCTCATGGCCAAGTTTGTCGTTCGCGGATCGATTCCCAAAAAGCTCATAATTGCTACGCTCTGTGCGTTGGCGTACGCGTGCGTTCTGACACCGCAGGCATTCGCGCAGCATGGCGGTCATGCGGGAGGAGGCCACGTCGGGGGAGGCGGTCACTTTGGCGGCGGAGCGCGCGCAAGTGTGCCACATGCATCTGCTCCGCGGGCTTCGCACGGAACCACGGTGCCTCCTCAAGTGATCATCCGGCAGAGGCCCATTTTCATTCATCGCCGTGTCTTCGTTCATGCGCCCATCTTCGGGTTTCGCGGGGGCTTCTTTAACTCGTGGTGGGTGAACTGCGGTCCGCTTTGGAGATGGGACTACGGCTACGGCTGCGACAATTTCCTTCCGTACGGGGCGGGTTTTGAGAATTACGTGACCATACCCGTGTACGAAACCGCTCCGTACCTGTACGGTGGAGGAGAGCGCGAGCTGGTGCAACTCTTTCTGAAACAAGGCACGGCGTGGAACGTGACCGACTACTGGTTCGTGGGCGATCAAGTCCATTTCATCACTTTGGAGGAAGGTGGCACGAAGTCGGTCGAACGGACGATGGCCCTCAGCGAATTGGATTTGCAGAAGAGCATCGACGCGAATACGCGGCGAGGATTCCGCTTCGTGAAGCGCGACGCGCCTGTGGAACAGTATTTGCGGGAACACCCAGAGGCCAACCCGCCGCTGGTTGAGCCACAAGAAAAGAACTAACGAGTAAGGCATCTGAATGTTGGCGGGCAGCCCCCGATCCCAGGAGATTTCTTGGGTGGAGTCGGGACAGAACGGGACGATTTCTGATGTTCCTGTGATATCGATGGTTTGGCTCGTAATGATTTGGGTGACGAGTGGCGAGTGACGAGACAAGGAGTCGGGCTGAAGCCCGGCCTCTACAGAGCGCGAATGCCGTTGGCCGTGATGATTGGAGACTTTCAGAGTAGGGGAACTTCCCTTCTGTCCCCCGGCGCCCCGACACCTAACAAGCTCAATGGCTACCTTCTCGGCTCATACCGCATGGCCACCGCTCCCGAGCCGAACTCCAGCCGGCTTATGAGCCTCAAGTCGACATGCTTCGATAGCCCCGCGAACAACGTCGGCCCGTGGCCCGCTAGCCTGGGGTGCACCACGAACTCATACTCATCGATCAATCCCAGCTCCACCAACGCCATCGGGAGCTTCACGCCTCCCGTGAATAGTCCCTTACCCGACTCCCGCTTGAGCTGCTGAACGGCCTTCGCTAGATCCCCGCGCACGAGCTCGGCGTTCCAATCGACCCGGTCCAGGGTGCTCGACACGACGTACTTTTTTGCCGCGTCGATCGACCGGGCGAAGGGTTCCATCCAATCCGGCCTCGCTCCCGCCCCCGCCGGCGGCCGCCACGCTGCCTCCATCATTTCGTAAGTCACCCGGCCTAAGAGGAGGGCATCGGCCTGGTTGAGGTTCTCGATCCCATGACGATGCAAGTCTTCGTCCGGGATGATTGCTCGATGATCGCAGCATCCGTCCAATGTGACGTTGATGGAATACCGAAGGGGTCGCATTCCGGAACAGTACCGCCGATGGGGTAGCCTGGCAAGGTTAGCCCGCTTCAGGGAAATCGGAGGCAGACGGGACGGTTTCGGAAGTTCCTGTGATATCGAGCGTTTGGTTCGTGATGATTGGAGACTGTCCCCGGCACCCGTCCCCCGGCAACTCGTCGGCAATTCTCTTCTGTCTCGTCGCTACTTGCGTTTTGCGCTATGCTTTCGCCCAGTCCTTTCGTCCGCTTTCTTGGTCTCCCGATTTGCTCGCCGTTGGAGGTCCAATGCATCGCTTCGCCACCTTCTTCTTACTTGTCGTTTGGCTTCACTCCGTCGCTTACGCCCAATCCACCGCCGAATCCTCAGCGCAACCTCTGGTCATCACTCATGTCACGGTTATCAACGCCACTGGTACGCCCCTGCTCGTCGATCGAACTATCGTCATTTCCGGCCATCGCATTTCCTCCATTTCCGGGGCCGCGAAGCCGTCTCTGCCACAAGCCGCCCGTGTCATCGACGCTTCTGGCAAATTCCTCATCCCCGGCCTCTGGGACATGCACGCGCACTTTTCCGATGCAGAATATCTTCCTCTCTATCTCGTCAACGGTGTCACCGGCCTCCGCATCATGTTTGGCGATTCCACCGCCCACGAGAGTCGCAAGCAGATCGAAGCCGGGACACTAGTCGGGCCGCGCATGGTCATCGGCAGCAGAATTATCGATGGCCCGACCCCATTTCTGCCCTACTTCATTTCCGTTCAAACGCCCGACGAAGCGCGTAAAGCGGTCGACGCGGAGAAGCAGGCGGGCGCTGATTTCATTAAGGTCTACTCCTTCCTCCCCCGCGATCTCTATTTCGCCATTGTCAGTGAATCCAAAAAACTTGGCCTTCCATTCACCGGCCACACGCCGATGTCTGTTTCAGTTGAAGAAGCTTCCGATGCCGGACAAAAAAGCATCGAACACCTCGCTGGTATCGATGGCTCCTGCTCATCACGTGCAGAGGACTTTCATCTCAGATCCCGACAGGATCTCGTGGAGATGATTGCCGCGGGCAAATCCTCTCTCGCAGGAGGATCTCATCTCGCCGCCATGGGCGTCTCGATTCTCGATAGCTACAGCCCTCAGCGATGTGCCGCTGTCGGCGCTCACCTCAAGTCCAATGGAACCTGGGTCTGCCCTACTCTTGTAATTTTCCGCACCATGGCGCTTGTCGGTGACCCGAGCCTCTCGAATGATCCAAACGTTCGTTATTTGCCACGAAGTATCCGGGTTTCCTGGGAGCCTGAAAACAACTACTTGTTCAAAATTGCCGCCCTGAATCCAACGTATGCGAAGCGCCAATTCGAACATGACATGGTCACGGTCTTTGCGCTGAAACAGGCCGGCGTAGGCATCATCGCGGGCACTGATACGCCGAGTCCCTTCGTTGCTCCTGGCTTCAGTCTTGCAGACGAACTGGAACTTTATGTTAAGGCCGGTCTTTCTCCCCAGGAGGCTATCCGTACCGCCACTTACAATCCCGCACTCTTCCTCGGCCGCGAAAAAGACCTCGGCACTATCGAGCCCGGCAAACTCGCCGATATGGTGCTTCTCGATGGCAATCCTCTGGACGACATCCGTAACGTCCGTAAGATCTCCGCGCTCGTCTACGATGGAGCCTACTATGACCGCGGCGCGCTCGACGCGATGCTCCGAAAAGTGGAACGTCTCGCGAATCGCAAGTCGATCGTGGAGGTTCTTTTGCAGACCATATCCTCCGGTGGCATCGATGCTGCGATTAAGCAGTATCAGGAGCTTAAGTCGACGCAACCCGGCGTGTACGACTTTGACGAAGCGGAACTCAACGCACTTGGCTATCAACTGCTCGGCAGCAAGAATTTCAAAGAGGCGATTCGCATCTTCCAGTTAAATGTGGAGGCCTATCCCCAGTCGGGCAACGCTTATGACAGCCTCGCGGAAGCTTACATGGACAACGGCGACACGCGACTCGCCATCGCCAACTACCAGAGGTCTCTTCAGCTCGACCCTTCCAACAGCAACGCCATCCAAATGCTGAAAAAACTTAACTCCACCAACTAATATCGCCAATCCTTCAGACAGTCTCTGTCATCCCTTGGACGCCACATTGGGCACTCATCTTCGCCTTGGCGGGTGTTAGTGACACGCCCGATTCGGAAGTAATACCACTCGCTCGGTTAACTGGGTTGTAGGCAGCTATCTCAGCGCTTGGCACCGATCCTGGACGGATTACTGGCAACTCGGAAGCTAGAAGCAGAAGAATCGTAACTTCTGGAATGCTCGGTAACCAGATTGAACTACTTGGTGTGGGGAGTGGCGATTGGCCCGCAGGGCAGGCCAGTAAGGAGGAGAAGACGAAGTAAGGGTCGGGTGCCCGGCCGGGCCGGGATAAATTCCGCCCGCCCTTGGCGACGGGGACAGATTGGACGTTTTCTGATGTTCACGTGATATCGATCGTTTGGCTCGTAAGGATTGGAGATTTTCAGGGTGGGGTCTGTCCCCCGGCACGGTCCCCAGGCAGCGACAAGACCAGCAAGATTCTGCAAGCGAGCAGCCAACCTTGAGAATGCGCTGAGTGGGACACGTCCATCGACAGTCGCTTGCAACAGCGTCCAGCTTTTCTTAGAATTTGCTTCACTGTCCGGCTCTGTTGAACCCGGAATATGTGAGAGACAAGCAAGGAGAACAAAATGACGCAAACAAAACCAAGCATCGTGTTCTGCCACGGACTCTGGGCCGATGGCTCGTGCTTCAGTAAGTTGATCGGTCCGCTTCAGGCGGAGGGGTATGAGTGTATTGCCGCGCAATATGGCCTCAACACAACGGCAGAGGACGTCGCCGTGACGAAAGCAACGATAGGCCGCGTCAGCAGACCCGTTATCCTTGTCGGCCACTCCTACGGCGGAAGCGTCATCACCGGCGCCGGCACCGACGATCGCGTTGTCGGGCTGGTTTATATCTGCGCGCTCGCTCCCGACGCCGATGAAACGTCTCAAACGCAGCAGTCCAAATTCCCGAAGACCGACGTCTTCTCCCACATCGAAGTCGTGGATGGACGTATCTGGCTGAGTCCGGAGGGCACGAAGCATTTCTGCGGAGACCTTTCGGAGCAGGAGCAGAAGCTCGTTTGGGCGACCCAAGGCGCTCCCCTACCCGACCTGTTCGAGGCAAAAGCCGGGGGAACCGCTTGGAAATCGAAGCCGAGCTGGTACATCGTCGGCAAGAAAGACCGCACCGTGCATCCCGATCTGGAGCGTTTTTTCGCCAAGCGCATGGGCGCAACCACCTATGAGCTCGACAGCAGCCACGTGCCGATGCTCTCCCAACCAGAACGCGTCATCGAGGTGATTCGCGCCGCCGCGAAAGCTAATCAGGGAGCCGCGGCAACGGCATAAAGCGAGTCGGGGTCATGTTTTAAGGAGCCGGGCTGAAGCCCGGCCTCTACAAAGCGCGGATGCGTGGCGGGTCCAAGAACAAGAGGCCAGATGCCGCCCTAAAGGGCGGCGCTACGTTTAGGAAAGGCTCAGCGGTGCTGCGCCCCTACAAGGAGATCCGGGAACTGTCTCCGACACTCACTGCTTAGACTATTCGGCCGCGGGAAACAACAACTCATTTCCGTCGGGATCGACGATCTTGATGACGTCGTAACCCCACCAGGACTTCTCGCTAGGAACCGAGCGCTCGAGGATTTCACGGCGGAGCGCGGTGAGTCCATCGACGGTCAGTTCGACGAACAAGCGCGACTTGTCTGTTCGCGTGGCATCCTCGCAAAGGATGATCTCGGTTCCCGCGCGATTGACTTGGCAGACCCCGCCCGCGCCGGCGCCCTCGTGCCAACTCTTCTCGAAGCCGAGCATGTCGATGTAGAAGCGAAGTGCACGGTTCACGTCAGCAACGAAAAGCACGGGACGCGTGTACCAGCGGTGAGTGATTTGCACGGTGACGGCTGTCTTGGTCATGCCGGTTCCTGATTCGCCCAAGTAGTAGTAGGCCGACGAGCATATCACGGCCAACCCTGCGAGGTTCGCAAAACAACGCCGAAGCCCGCCCAGGAAATCGGGAGACAGCATTAAAACATAACTTCAAGCTGGCGCGTCATTCGGTAGCGGATGAAGTTGCAGGAAGGCGGCTGCGGCGGCGCGGGCACGCGCCGCGATTTCGCGGCGGTTCGGCCGCTCGGCGACGCCGAGCAGCAGGCTGACCATCAAATCGCGCCAGAGCAGCCCGGCAAACTGCTCGGCAAATTCTGCAGGACGGCCCGTGAGCAGGCCGGACGCCTGGGCCTCGGCCATGATTTTGCGCAAAGCGGCGCGGCTTGCCTCGCGTCCTATCGAGTTGAGCGCGCGCGCCACTTCGGGGGCCTGGACCGCCTCTGCGATCGCCAGCCGGAATACCGCAATGACGGTGGGATCACTTACCTCGCGGACGAACCTCGTCCCGAAAGAAGCCAGCACCTGCTCCAAGGTCTCGCGATCGCGCAGCGCGGGCAGGTTAGCGGGCACGTCAAAGCGCTTGGCGCGCTCGCTGATGCAGGCGATCAGCATTTCCTGTTTGTTGCCAACTAACGCGTAAAGCTCTCGCTTCGAAACGCGCGCGCGTGTAGCGATCTCAAGCGTGCTGGCCATGGCGTAGCCGCTCTTCATGAACGCGGCAAAGGCCGCCTCAAGGATGCGCTGGCGCACCGCGGTTTCGTCGCCGCCTTTCTGGCGGCGTTTTGACCTCGAAGCCGTAGCCATCTCCCTCCCCTGACAACATGGTACCGTATAGTACCACCCTGCGTGCAGGGGTGAAAAGAATTTTAATAGCCTGCGGATGCAACTTTTCTCTTGTAGCTGCGTCTAAAAAGTGTGTGGTACCCAGTGGTACCAAAATATGGTGATTTCGCAAGAAATCAAAAGAGCTGAACAATGAAGATTGAAATGTTCTACACGCTGCTGGCGTTTGCGACGGTCCTGGCGCCCATGGCGCAAGGCCAGTCCACACCCCCGCAGCCCAAGATCACCGGCGTGCTGACGATGCTTACACCAAAACCGGGAGTTACGGTCGAGCAAGTCATGAAAATCATGCCCGCCGAAATTCGTGCGACCGTGCCCCTGTATCTCGACGGCAAGATTCAGCAGTGGTTCACGCGCGGCGACGGCAAGGGCGTCATCTTCCTACTGAACTGCAAGGACGTTGCGGAGGCTCGGGCCCTCATCGAAAGCCTGCCGCTCTCGAAGGAAAACCTCATGGACGAGCAGTTCATTCCGGTCGGGCCACTCTTGCCGCTCGGGATACTCCTGCGAGACAACTCAACCAATAAGTGAATCGAGAAACCGTCAATCCGATAGGAGGCCAAATGTCACCGGAAATCATTTTCAATCTGCATCTCATTCTAGGTTATGTCGCGTGGCTGCTTTGCTTCAGCGTGTACGTCATGCCCTGGCTCAAGTCGATGGATCTGGTCGCAGCGCAACGCGCCATCGCAACGCTGCACAGCTTCCGCTTCTTCGGGCTGGTCTTTATCCTTCCAGGCATCGTCGGCCCGAATCTCCCCGCCGCTGGCTTCGCCACTTTCGCCGCCTACTGGGACCTGGCGACCGGGGTGCTGGCGATCCTGGCGCTTCTCTCGGTAAGGATACGTCCGCTCTTCTGGCTTTTCGTCGTGGCCTTCAATCTCGTTGGGACGATTGACCTCATCCTCGACTACTACCACGCCGTCCGGGTTGGCCTTCCCGCGATGGCAGGACAATTGGGCGCCACGTATGCGATCCCGATCCTCTATGTGCCCGTGTTGATGATCACGCATGTCGTCGCATTCTATTTGCTGCTGCGTCCTCAGCCCGAGGCAGTTCGAGCCCTCGCCGGCGATGGGGCGGCATCTTAGAGTCCCCGGTATGGTCAGAGGCGGTTTGGATGGGCATCGTTAGAAGAAAGGCGACGGCTACAACTGCCATCGCCTCGAATGTCCCTGGTGCTAGCGGGAAGCCAGAGTTTCCACCGGAGCGGGAGTCGGATCACTTTCCGTAAGGCTTGGCTTGCTAGATCCAGAGGAGAGGTTGCCCGCCAGCATGCGGCGGTATTTGCTGCGCTCGTCGAGGTTCATATCTACGATTTCGAAGGCCATATCCTGCGCGCGGGAGTCGCGCATGAGCGCGGTGGCCTGCAAGTTTCTCAGTCCAACCTGCAACCTCAACTGCACCTGCGTCCCGGGAGTCAAGTGCCGGCTGAGGGTGGCAACGCCGCCGGTCAGGCTGGCAGTCTTAATTTCCATCGAGCAGCCTTCTTTAAGATTTGTGCACACCGCGCGGACGGTTTTCTTTAGCCGCACGCGCGTGTGCCGGCGATGCCGCACAAATTTCGATACCGAGGGAATGGCCAGCGGAGCCAGCGCCAGGTCTTCATGCTCGATCCCGCTCTTCGGCAAATAATTTACCGCCCATCCTGGTTCCAGCTTTTCCATCGACTGGAACGCCGCGATCCGCAATTCCTGGGGATGCTGCCAGCCAAACATTTTCTTCGACTCAAGAATCCGCTTGAGGGTGCTGACAGACTCCGGCGCATTGATTCTGCCCAGCGCTTCAATGGCCTTCACGCGCAGAAAGGGACTGGCGCCGGCAGGGATGTCTCCATCGGCGATGGTCAGAAGCTTGCCGAGCGCGTCGCGGTCCGCCGCCACGCCGATTTCATCGATCACCAGCGGCATCACCAGCGGGTCCACATGGTCCAGCAATTCCAGCAAAATCTGGCAGCGCCGCGGCGCGCCGCTCGCCGAAATCTGGCGGATTACGCGGTCTTGCGAAGTCCGCGGAAAATCCTTCATTCGCCCGGGCAAATAGACCATGATCGATTCGGGATCGAGCTTGCTCAGCAGGCCGGCCATCTCCACCGCTTCCGCGATCGGTCCGCCCCGCACGGTGCTCCGCAGGTATTGCACGGTCTCTTCGCCAAGGTCAGCAGCCAGATTGGCGATGTGTTCGGCGTCATCGCGCAGACTGCAACGATTGAAACGCGTGGCCAACTGTTCCATGGTCGTTTGCGGCAATTGCCGGAGAACATTCGTCAGGCCGGCAGCCACCTGCCGCGCGCGCAGCGCTTCGTCAACAAATTCCGGAATGCGCTCTTCGATGCCCATCTTGCTGCGCAGAGTCCGCCCAACTCCCGGCCTCTGACTTTCCACGCCGAGAACCAGATCCAGCGCCTGCTCCATCGCGGGGAAACAGCGGCTGGTGGCCGCTTCCTGGCTCAAGCGAACGAATGCGCCGCTGACGAGGCCTTGCAGTTCGCTATCCTGTTCCACATTGAGGCGCAGCCCGAGGTGCCGCAGCGCTTCGCTCAAAAGTTTCGGATCGGCCTTGGCGTAGAGTTCCGCCATTTCGGAAAGTCCAACCGCGGTTTTCTTGCGCGCGTCCGCCTCTTCGCTGTCCGCGCAAGCGGCGTAGTTCTGAAGAATGCTGATGGCCTCCTCGATATTTCCCTGCTCGATGAGTTCGCCGACATAGGACTGCACGTTGCGTGGCGGAATGCACCAAGCCTCTCCCGAAAGCAGTACCGCGCGCTTCCCACTTTCCGGCACCGCCGCCCAGAACTGCCGGTCCAGGATTTCGCGGTGCGATTCGACAAGTAAACCGGCGTCGCTCATCTTGTCTTCGTGCGCGCCAAGAATCTTGCGGAGATTCTCGATCTCCTGATTCATGCGGTCGAGCATCTGCCGGACCGCGTTGACTTTGACTTCGCCCTTTTCGAAGCGCTCGATGGCGAAGCGAATCGCCAGGTGCTCCGCCAATTGAACAAGGACAGACTCATCCGGCTTCGTGTCCGGTGCCTGCGCGGCCAAAGCCGCGAGCGCCTGCTTCAACGTGTCTTGGGCGCGGCCCGGCAACTGTGACACCTGGTCCTGAAATGCGACCGCTGCACCCACGCCGCCTTGCCCAGCAGTGATGTTTCCGAAACTCGTCAGTGCACCGAGAATTCCAAGCAGCTCTTCTTCCGTTGGTTCACCGCGCCCGGCAGGTCCTCCACCAGCGAGACCAGCAACGACACCGGAAACAAGGGTCGCGCCGCCGTTACCGCCAGCTCCGGTCCACGTGCCCGCCCCCGGCGCGCCGCCTGGGCCACCAGGTCCGCCGCCACCCGGCCCGCCAACTCCCGTTCCACCCCCGCCGGGTCCGCCAGGCCCAGAGCCTCCACCGCCAGGTCCACTCCCCGTTCCACCGCCACCGGATCCACCAGTCCCCGAGCCTCCACCACCCGGTTCGCCACTACCCGGCCCGCCAACTCCCGTTCCACCCCCGCCGGGTCCGCCGCCACCCGGCCAACCCGCCCCTGATCCTCCACCACCGGTTCCGGCGCCGCCCGGCCCGCCGCCCGGTCCAAAGCCTCCCGCGCCCCCGGCTCCTGGTCCGCCAAATCCTGGCCCAACTCCTCCGACACCCGGTCCACTCGATCCCGTTCCAGCAGTTCCGTCCCCCTTGGCACCCTGGGCGGCGGCAATCAATTCCAGCAGTTTGTGCGGATCGTTCATTAAGTCCGTGAACTTATCCTGATCCTTGCCAAGCGAAGCGACCGCCAACTGTGCGGCCATGCTCGCTTCCTTCAGCCGCGAGTCCGTGGCCACAAAGCAAATCTCATTAATGCGGATTCCTTGGGCGCCAGTCAGAGCGGCCTTCAATTGCATCGCTAATTCTGCAGGTTTGGCCTTGCCAGTCGGAAAGGCACGCACGAAACGCGCCAGCTCATCTCCCGTCACGGAGGCGAAGAACTGTACACTTGCCAGGCCGGCGGCGGAGAGCAGTTGTGCAAACTGTTTTTCGGCAGGCGCGCCTTCCAGCGGCACGCCATCGAGCAGCAGCTGGGAACCCGTTGCGCCTAAGAGCAGGCCGCCTTCGGACCCGTAGGGGATGGCCGTATGTAGTTCCTGTCCTGCAATTTGTAGCTGTTCGATGGTACGGGCGTGCTCGAAGCCGTACAGGCGCGCGAACTTCAACAAGATGTTCAGGCTTCTTACGAAAGCGCGTGCTGCCGTTGTTTTTGGATCTGCTTTCATTCCATGCCGCGTAGGTCCCGAATAGGACTCCCTGTCTAGTACCGTAGGGCCAGCCACCGTACCCCGCAATGGTACAGAGGTTCCATGTGTCCGCGCGGTCAAGACTCCTATTGGCCGGGTGGACACACTGAACGACCGGACGGGTACGACCTTGGGAGGGACAGGTGGGAGGGGCTGTCACGCGTAACGCGCGTGACTTGAATAGTCTAAAAGCTAGTTCTTGGAGATCGCTACACGCCCGCGCCGTCGCGTTCGATTGGTTACCTGCGCAACCATCGGCAGGCCACCCAATTCCAACAGCAGTTTCCGCAGCCGGTAGCGTTCATCCAGATCCATTTCCACGAATTCGAACGCCATGGCCTGCGGCCGGGCTCCGCGAACGATCGCTTGCGCCTTGATGTGGCGCACGCCTTGCGAGAATTTCAGTGTCAGCAGCGACCCCGGCGCCAGATGGCGCTCTCCGGAACCGATCCCGCCGCCCAGATTCATCTCGGGAATCGACAGCCGGAAGTTTTCGCGCAAATTCGTGGTCACCACAACAATGTTGCGCGAAAGCTTCAAGCGCGCATACCGCCTCTGCCGGATGACCGAGGCGTTCGCTTCCGGATCCGAGGGCTCGAGCGTCAATTCTTTCCTGTCAATCCCGCTGGCGGCAACCTTTTCCATGCCCACCGATGGATCGACACGAATCAGCGCCTGGCCCGCCGCAATTCTCAATTCATTCGGATAGACCCAGCGCCACACTTGCCGCGCGTCCAGAATGTGCTGCAACAAGGCGCTTGCACCCGAAGCGCGCAACCGGCCCAGAGCTTCGACCGCCTTGATTCGCGTGAATCCCGGCGTCTCATCGTTCTGCGCCAGTTCGATGAGCTTGGGGATGCACGAGCCTTCCCCGCTCATGCCCATCTCATCGATGGCCAGCGGGCGGATCATGACGTCCAACGAATCATAGAGCGCCACCAGCAGTCTGGTCCGCTGCTCCGCAGGCGTCGCGGAAAGTTGCCTCACCGTGCGGTCGTGCGCGGAACGCGGCCACTGCGACAATCGCAGCGGCAAAATCTTTTCCACGCTCTCCGGCGAAAGCTGGCTCAGCAATCCAACGACCTCGGCGGCCTCTCCTGCAGGAGCGGTTTGCAAAGTCTCCACCAGCCGTTGGGTCGCGTCCTCGCCCAGCCCACGGACGACATCGCAAAGCAATTCGCAATCTTCACGGAATCCGCAATGCGCGAAACGGTTCGTCGCATAATGCAGCGTGGCCTTGGGCATCAACCCGAGGATTTCCGACATGCCATCCGCGATGTGGCCGCTACGCAGCGCTTCCTCGATGAATTCCGGCAACCGCTCTTCCGCGCCGATGCGCGGCCGCAGGCTCTGCGTCGATCCCGGCCTTTGCGTTTCCACGCTGTCGAGAGACGCCAGAGCTTGCTGGATCGCGGGGTAGCAGCGCTTGGAAGCCGCTTCCTGGCTCAAGCGCACAAAGGCGGCGCTAATCAGCGTTTGCAATTCCGGTTCGCGCTCGACCGCCAACTGGTTGCCCAGCCGCCGGATCGCGTCCATCAACGCGCTGCCGTCGCCGCTGCCGTAAAGCTCGCCCAGGTCCGATAATCCGATGGCCGTGGTGCGCCGCGCTTCCGGCGCTTCCAGCCCGATGCACGACGCGTACTTCATCAGAATTTCATTGACGGTCTTGAGTTCCCCGCGCCGCAGCATGTCTTCCAGGAAAGCGCGCACGTTTCGCGGCGGCACACACCACGACTCGTCCGACGTCAGGACTTCCTTCTTATTCTCTTCCGGCACCTGCTCCCAGAATTCCTGATCCAGCAATTCCGTATACGACTGCACGGAGAGTCCTGCGTGCGCCATCATTTCTTCCTGCGTGGAGAGAATCTTGCGCAGCGCTTCAATTTCCGTATTCATGCGGTCAAGCAACTGCTTCACCGCGTTCACGCGCAGCTCGCCTTTTTCGTAGCTATCCAGCGCGAAGCGAATCGCCACATGCTCCGCCAGCTTCAGCAGCATCGGCTTGTCCGGCTTGGCATCGGGCGCTTGCGCGGCGAGTCCGGCGAGCGCTTGCTGCAGCGTGTATTGCGCACGCACCGGCATGGCGCTCAGGCGCGATTGGAAGGTCGGCACATCCAGGCGTGATTCCGGATCTTTGCGAGACTTGCCCAGTTGCGCGAAGAGTCCCAGCATTGAACGAACATCTTCTTCCGCGACAGAGAATCCCCCGCCACCTTCGCCAGCGCCGGCTCCGCCAAGAACGCTTGACGATACGCCGCCAGACCCGCCCGCCATGGTGTCCCGCAGCATCGCCGAGGCGGTGCGCCATTTGCCAGGCGGGTTCGCGTCGCCGCCGCGGCCACCCGTGCCGCCGCCGGTGCCTGGCCCTCCTCCAGATCCGGGACCACCACCGGTTCCAGAGCCACCACCTGCTCCCGTACCACCGCCGCCGGTTCCGGTACCGGTGCCACTCCCACCGCCAACTCCGGTTCCACCGCCGGACCCACCACCGAAACCCGGTCCGCCCGCTCCACCAACGCCGCCGCTGCCACTTCCGCCTGTTCCCGTCCCCAGTCCGCCCGTACCTAATCCCCCGGCGCCACCCTGGCCGCCGCCGCTCGGTTCCCATAAGCTGGAGCCGCTGCCCGTACCTGTTCCGGGCGCGCCCGAGCCACCACTTCCGCCCGTGCCACTTCCGCCCGAGCCGCTGCCTCCTGTGCCTCCGCCCAAGCCGAAGCCAGGCCCGGAACCTCCCGAACCGTGTCCAGGCCCGCCCGCCCCGCTGCCACCACCACCTCCGCCGCGCGAACTCTCCGCGGCCAGAATCATCTGCAGCAGCTTGTTCGGATCTTCAAAAAAATCCTTGAACTTGTCGCCCTGCGCGCCGAGCACTTTCTGTGTCAGTTGCGCAGCCACCTTGATTCCCGCAACGGAGGAGTCCTCTGCGACGTAGCGGATCTCGTTGACCTTGATACTGGTTTCTCCCGCCAGCGCGGACTTCAACTGCTCCGCCAGCGAGGACGGCTTCGCATTTCCGCTTGGGAAAGCACGCACAAATCGCGCGAATTGCGGCTGTGTGAGTGTCGGTGAAAAGTGAATGCTGGCGATACCGGAAGTAATCAGCAGTTGCGCAAAGCTGCGTTCGCCCGCTGCCGATCCCAGCGGCACACCATCCAGGAGAATTTGCGTCCCCGAAGCGCCCAGCAGCACGCCGCTTCCGCCGCTGTCATCCAATGCACCGCGCAGTTCCTTCCACGTCGTTTCAAACTGCTGCGCCGTTTTCGCGTGGCCAAACTCGTACAGACGCGCGAATTTCAGCAGGATGTTGAGGCTGCGGACAAACGCCCGCGCCCCGCCTCGTGTCTCGGGACTCATATTTGTCGGTGGAGGTTCCTACCCCTCCTCACGCTTCCCTCTACACTAGATTCCCTTCCGCCGGGAAACAAGCTTTGTAGCGCGATTTGTACTCATCTCAATAACAGATTCCCTTGTCGAATTGGGAACATTGTTTGTTTGCGGCCCTGACGATGGTTCCGGGCGATGCCGCAGGGTGTGCGCGGCCTTGCGCTCATTCCATTCGGTATGGGTCCCCGGGGCGCGAACCGTGGGAAAAAGTAGTACCTTAGGAACCTTGAAAAGGCAGAATCCTTTTCACGAGAATATGGCCGAAGAACTACACCCTCCCCAGCCCATCGTGAAGGTCTTTGGAAAAGCCGCCTCGGCCCGGGCTTACTCGATTCGTGACTTCCTTTATCGCGGCGATGTCCCGTTTCAATTCGTGGAACTCAAGAGCGACGAAGAAGCCCGCGAGCTCGGCGTGGACAATTTCAACGATCCACGTCTCCCCATCTGCCTGTTCACCGACGGCACGCGCATGGAATGCCCGACCATCCGCCAGCTCGCGGAAAAACTCGGCTGGCTTCGTGATCCTTCCCGCTCGGAGTACGATCTTGCGATTTACGGCGCCGGACCCGCAGGTCTGAGCGCTGCTGTCTATGGGGCATCCGAGGGCCTTCGAACGGTGTTAATCGAGCGCTCCGTCGTTGGCGGGCAAGCAGGCACCAGTTCCCGAATCGAAAATTATTTAGGCTTTCCGGAAGGCATCAGTGGCGCCGACCTGTCCAAAGCTGCGCGCGAGCAAGCTTGCCGCTTCGGCGCGGAAATTCTCATCCTGCGCGAAGGCGTGCGCGGTGAGTTCACACCGGGCAAAGGCACGGGCTACCTCGCCGACGGCACTAAAATTGTTGCCCACGCCACCATCTGCGCCACCGGCGTAAGATATCGGCGCCTGGATCTTCCCAATGAAGAAAGTCTCTTTGGAGCCGGCGTCTACTACGGCGCTGGCGCCAGCGAAGCGGCTCTCTGCGGCAATGAGCACGTTTTCGTCGTCGGAGGCGGCAACTCTGCGGGACAAGCCGTCATGCACTTCGCCCGGTATGCCCGCAAGGTAACCATCGTCGTCCGCGGTCCTTCGTTGAAACAGACTCTCTCCCAATATCTCATTGATCGCATCTATGCCGCGTCCCAGGTCGAGGTTCTGACACATACCGAGGTCACCGCTCTACACGGTGATTCTGCTTTGCGCGCCATCACTCTCACCAACAACAAGACCGGCCAACAGCGTACCTGTGACACACACTGGCTCTTCCTGTGTTTGGGCGGCGTGCCGCACACGGAGTGGGCCAAGGAAGCCGGCATCACGCGCGATTCGGAAGGCTATCTCGTCACCGGCCCCGATCTCTCACAGAACGGCCACAACCTGGGGAACTGGCCGCTCCAACGCGCACCTTATTATTTGGAAACCAGCATGCCAGGCCTCTTCGCCGCAGGCGACGTCCGGCATGGCTCCGTCAAGCGTTGCGCGTCGGCTGTCGGCGAAGGCGCCATGGCCGTCACTTTTGTGCACCGCTATTTAGCCGCTACGTAAGGGAGGAAAGTTATGGTTGCTTGTACGCATCTCGGTCTGATTCGCCCCGTAAAACCGCATACGAACGGTTGCGAGGAATGCCTGAAAATGGGTGACACTTGGGTCCACTTGCGCCTCTGCCTCGAATGCGGCCACGTCGGCTGCTGCGACTCCTCCAAAAACAAGCACGCCACCAAGCATTTCCATAAAACCAAACACCCCATCATGAAATCTCTCGAACCCGGCGAAACCTGGGGCTGGTGCTTCATCGACGAGATCGAACTCGACTTCCCCTGATCTCTCCGCTCTTACTCGAGTGGTCGGGCTTCACCCGCTTTCAACTTGCACGGAAACATTTCTCTGGATTCGTCGTTTTCAGCTGGGAAATTTCCTTAGCGAGCCTAAGATCATGGCTCTACCATGCCTTGGCGAACTGCGTAGCGCACCAGGCTTGCCGTCTCATGAATATCCAGCTTGTTCATCAGCCGTGTGCGGTGAGATTCCGCTGTTTTCACGCTGATTCCCAGTAATGACGCGACGTCCTTGGTGGATTTTCCCTCGGCAATCAACTGGAGCACCTGCCGCTCTCGCAACGTCAATGAACTTTTGGATTTCTCTGACTTGGAGTGGTAGGCCTCCATGACGCCACGCGATACGCCCGGACTCAAATAAACCTGGCCGCGCGAAACCTGGCGGATGGCCTCCAGCAAATCGCTGGCAACCTGATTTTTCAGCACATAACCTTTCACACCCGCGTCCAATGCTTCGGAAATGTACTGGCCTTCGTCATGTTGCGTGAGGAGAATGATCTTTGTCTTTGGAATAGAACGACTCATTTCCCGCGCGGCATTTAGCCCATTCAGAATCGGCATGCTGATATCCATTACCACGATATCGGGCTGGAGCGACCCTGCGTGACGAACGGCCTCCTGCCCGTCGGAAGCTTCCGCGACGACTTGAAATCCTTCGCGCTCCAGCAGGGCCTTCAGGCTCTGGCGTACAAGGACATGGTCATCAGCGAGCACGATGCGAATTGGCATTCGAATTCTCCGTTGCAAGCTGAATCAAAAGTTTAGTCCCCCGTCCGGGAGCTGACTTGATCGAGAGAGTTCCTCCGATCGCGCTCAAGCGCTCCTGCATGCCGATCAGACCCAGGCCTCTTCGCTTGCCATCAGACTGGACCTCCCGGGCATCAAACCCCACGCCATCGTCTTCGATGGTGCAGCACAGCAAGCGATTCTTCCTCTCAATCTGAATTCGTACTTGGCTCGCCTTCGCATGTCTCGCGGCATTGGTCAGTGCTTCCTGAACGATACGGTACAAGGCTATTTCAAGCGGCCCGGCCAGCCGGCCGGCAATCGTCGTTTTGACCTGGATCCTGAGATTGGCACGCTTTGAGACTCCTTCAGCCAGCAGCCGGATCGCAGGCACCCATCCAAGGTCATCCAGCACGGTTGGCCGGAGTTCATGGGAATACCGCCGCAACTGTTTTTCAACCTGATTCAGCAATTTTTCAATCCGCCCAACCTCTGCTTTTTGATGTTCCGGCAATTCGCGCGCGAGGTCCGCCAGCGCCAGGTGCACGGCCACCAGAAGCTGCCCTGCTTCGTCGTGCACGGCATAGGCGATGCGCTTGATCTCTTCCTCGAGCGTCTCATTCAGCTGTCGAAGAGCCGCGATCGCATCTTGAACACCGCGGTGTGCCATTTCATAAGGCGAGAGCGTCTCAGCCAGGAAATCGCAGCCAGCTGTCAGCAATTCCCGGTTTCGCAACGCTCCCCTTGCATCGGCCAGCATTCGGTGAAGAGCCTGATGGTGCAGGGAGGCCAGTTCGATGAGGCTCATTTTCTCACTGATAGCGCGGCGACCGAGCGCGTAAGCCCGGCCCAACGCAGCTTCGCCCCCACGCAGGGCATATTCACTCAATCCGGAACGATATTCTTCTTCAAAGGTTGCCGCCGGCTGCGTCTTCCGTTTGGTTGCGTTCTTCATGCACGAACTCCGGTGAGCCGCACCACCAAAGCGAGCGCGTCGTCTTTCCCGCGACAATGCTGCTTTAGAATCCTGTCCGCCATTCGTTGCGGAGACTCCAGCGCGGAGAGACCCTCGGCGAATTCGCCTCCAATCCCATCCGTAACAAAAACCAGAGTATCCCCCTTCGCCACAGGAATCACGGCGGCCTGTAGCGCGGGCAATTGCGAGCCAACTACCCCCGCTCGCAAAAGCAGCACTTCCTGGCTCGCTCCTTTTTTCGAACCCGCCCGCATCAATACACCCTGAACATTTCCAACCCCGAGCCAGGTCATCATGCCATGCTCCGGCTCAATGGTTGCAAGACTCAGTACCACACCCCGCGTCGCCCGGAGTCCTTCATGGCAGCGCTGTACGAGGGAGATGACCGGCTCATCCGCGCCCGCCTTGAGAATGGATACCGCCGCGTTTGCCGCACTGGCTGCTTCTTCTCCGTGTCCGATCCCGTCTATTGCAGCGATCAGAATTCCATTTCCCCCGCAGCGAACCAAATGTTGATCGCCAGATTCACCCTGGCCAGGGAGAATGAATTTCGCCACTCCATACTCGACGAGCGGCTCGCTCATTGTTTCCATTTCTTCACCTTCACGGTTGTCCCCCGGCCCGGTTCGGATGCAATTTCAAACTCGTCCATCAGTCGGCGCACTCCGGGCAGTCCAAGGCCCAGGCTTCCCGATGTCGAGAAACCGTCCCGCATGGCCTGGCGGATGTCCCGGATTCCCGGCCCGTCATCCGAAGCGACGATTAAGATGCCTTGGCGGCTCGAAGCGTGGACTTGTTTCAGGCTGATTTCGCCCTTGCGGGCGTAGGAAACAATATTGCGCGCAAGTTCGGAGATAGCAGTAGCGATGAGAGTTGCGTCTCCCGTGGAAAAACCAACTTCGATGGCCAAAGCTCGGCCTCTCTGGCGGGCTGTTACGATATCTTGGTCCGAGTTGATGACCACTCGGATTTCTCCAGCCCTCACAGTTTCTCTCTCAGTCTGTGTTCTTGAATTTTTGAGTCAAATACGCGAGGCCTTCCTCCAAGTCCAGCGCCGTCGCAACGCCTTCCAATGTCAGTCCCAGCTGAACCATAGCAAAGGCCACCTCCGGCTGGATCCCCACGATTACTGTCTCTGCCCCGCGGAGCCGGATCATGTGCGCGATCTCTCGCAGGGTCCGCGATGCAAAGGAGTCCATCACGTCCATCGCGGTAACATCGACGATAACCGCACGGGAACGAAACTTAACAACTTGCTGCACTAAACCCATGCGCAGGTGGTTGAGGTCCGCGTCCGAGAGAGCGGCCTGAAAAGTGGCAATCAGGACCGCTCCCTGTTTGAGAATCGGTACTTCCACGTGGCCCTTCCTCCGCTTTGCCTAGCGTGGCTCCGCTAGTTTCTCAACTTTGTAACCCAACAGTCGTTCTGCCTGCTCGATGCCGCCCTGCAGGTCGCCCACCGTATTCATCTTGCCAAGATCCACCCCGATGGTCACCAAAGTCTGCGCAATTTCCGGCGAAAGGCCCGTGACAATGACGGTTGCGCCAAGAAGCCGCGAAGCTTCCACCGTTTGCACCAAGTTGTTCGCTACCGTCAAGTCCATGGCGGCCACACCGGTGATATCGATTACCACCACTTTCGCGCGGTTGGTGCGGATTCCCCGCAAGAGTTGTTCCGTCAACTGCCGCGCTCGCTGCGGATCGATCACCCCGATGATCGGGAGAATCAGCAAGCGCTCGCGAACCTGCAGCACCGGCGTCGAGAGTTCGCGAATCGCTTCCTGTTGCTGACGGATGACGCGCTCGCGCTCTTGTACGAAACCTACGGCCACGGTATTGGCGATGCGGTTCGCGGCAGGCTCGTACGCATCCAAAATGCGGTTCAATTTTTTGAAATCCGTCTGGTACTTTGCGAACAGGGACCGCGCCAAAACGTCACGCAGCAGGAGAACGATCCCAACCACTTCGTGCGTCTCAACGCCTCGCGGAATAATGCGTTCCGAAAGGTTGCGCGCGTACGCTTGCAGCGCTTCGAAGGCTTCGGTTTCCAAGGCCTCCACGTAACTGTCGTACACCGAGGTCGCTTCCGCGAAGATCTCTTCCTTGGTCATCGCCGTAAGGAGGCGCGTCTCCGTGATGCGCACCACCCATTCCTCGCGCAACTGCGTGCGGTTCTGGCGCAGGTGCGCTACGAGTTCGCGAAGAAGCTCGGAAGGTGCTTCACTCCGCACCAAGTCCACGCCCGGATTGTTCCGTGCCCCCGAGTCCTTCGAACTGCTATCTCGCTTGGACATGAATTCTTTCTCCTTGCTCTGAACGGCATGGACCGGTGCCTAGTGCCTAGGAATGGTCTGGGTCCCCGCAGATTTGGGAGGAATACCATGACTTACCCGCTCCCTCAAGGGGGTGAATTCCTGCGAAGGGCATCAGGTGAATACCTGAGTCGCGAGTTAAGTTCTTATTCGTGTTGATAGATCCCCTTCTTCCTCGGATTCAAGAATGCCTCTCCGCGCGGGTACTACGGTATTCACCTGCACCGACAATGCGGCTCCTACCCAATTGTCCGCTCCCCAGGGAGGTGAAACCATGTGCTATCCAGCGACTTGGTACTTTACGTTTGCTGACAGGAGGAACGATGCCGATCCACGAATTGCCGGCTGCTAACCAGATGCAGGATGCAGGCCCTCAGTCCGGCTCGCCCAATCACAAATCCAACCGCAAAATTGTTGCCATGGCTCGAAAGAACGGCGCCAAAAGCGAGGGCCTTGAAGAGATTCTCTCTGCCGCTTTGCGGAGTTCCGACAACGAGCTTGGGCAGATTCTGCATGAAGTGGACGCGATTTCTAAGTCACTGAAATCGGACCCGGACTTGCAAACCGTCAGGGCTGCCTCCCATCCTGCGGTTTGGTGCGCTGTCAAGCAGGCCCTGCTGGACAGAGAGTTGCGCCATCTGGCTCTCACGGATGAATTGACCTGTCTCTATAACCGGCGCGGATTTTTTGCCGCCGCAGCACAGCAGCTCAAGGTGGCCGGCCGAAACTCGCAAAGCCTCTTGTTGCTGTATTGCGACGTCGACAATCTGAAAAAAATCAACGACTCCTTTGGGCACCAAGAGGGAGATCTGGCGCTGATTCACTCGGCGGACGCTCTGGAAAAGGCTTTCCGGGATTCCGACATTCTGGCTCGCCTTGGCGGCGATGAATTTGTCGTCCTGGCCTCGGAAGCCTCCGACCAAACGAAGGAAGTGCTCCTCCGCCGGCTGGAAAAGACTCTCAAGAAGACCAACGCAGGCGAAACTCGCTACCAGTTAACCCTCAGCGTTGGCGCGGCTCGCTTTGATCCCAAACGCGCCGTTTCACTCGGTGAACTTATGGCTCAAGCGGACGAGGCTATGTATGAACAAAAACGAAACCGTCAGAAATCTTTCCAAGGCAATTCCTGAATCACAAGAGACGCCAGGGGCTTCGGACAAGGCTGCTGCTGAAATAAGATCTGGCTCGGTGCCTCTGGAAGGAAGAATTGAGAAGCGCACCCCTGTAGCCCTGCCCGTGTATCTTTTGCCTGCGGAACAACTGTTCCTCGCCGAAAAGGCTGTTACTGTCAACGTAAGCTCCCGTGGCGCGCGCGTGATCACTAAGCGGCGCTGGCAGGCCGAAGACCAGCCGTGGCTGGCTTCGTTGTTCAACGAGTTTCGCCTACAATCGAGAGTGGTCTATTGTCAGCCTCTGCCGGATGGGCGTTTCTGTGTGGGGTTAAGTTTTCAGTCCGGCTTCATCAATCTTGAATCTTGGTGACCACCCCTGGCAGCCCACCTTTCCGCCCCACTCACATAATCCCTCGAGACCATTTAAGGCAATTTATGATTGCCATGACTGATAGAATTTAGATTTAGTTCAGTTCGGGTCTCATCGCGGCCTCCAAGGAAGTCATATTGGAGGTCATATTGTTTATATCTATAACGTTTCGGCGGGCGAGCGCGAGCTAGGCCTCGCCAACGTTTAGGAGGACGGCGAT
>Ga0210384_10000233_pt1 | contig 88015 bp, 86 predicted proteins | sample IncBWH2MmetaG_FD_160574 | JGI IMG/M metagenome (GOLD analysis project Ga0210384, IMG submission 160574) | Forest soil microbial communities from Barre Woods Harvard Forest LTER site, Petersham, Massachusetts, United States - Inc-BW-H-2-M | ecosystem: Environmental > Terrestrial > Soil >... | reverse complement strand
TACTTCGCCACAGTTGCTCTGGCGGCGGCGGGATGCAGGATTAGAACCATGATTTCCGATTTTCGTAAATAGAAAATTTCGGGCGCGAGGGGCTGAGCCGGGCTAAACGGCTTGAGCAGCAGACGAAATTAGTTTTTATGCGCGAGCGATTTTGCCGAGTGCAGACACGTTTTCGCTCGCGGCGAAGATCCAAATCGCGCAACTGATTTGCCCGACGGGCAAATCAGTTGGCGTTGAGACAAAGATGAATTGTAGGGTGGGCAAAGGCGCGCTTGCGCCGTGCCCACCATCACGCGCAGTGCTCTGGAATGGTGGGCACGCTGCGCTTTGCTCACCCTACAGTCTTTGCCCACCCTACGACCTTGCCTGGGACGACGAACTATTTCGGTGCCGGCGCGTAGCCGTCCGTCAGTGTTTGCATGAACGCGACCAGCGCGTCCTCCTCCGGCACGGTCAGGCCCAGATTGCCGGTCTTGCTCTTGTTCATGTTCTCGGTGGTCTCCGGCGCCGGCCAGCAAGTCGTGCCCTCGCGCGGATCGTGCGGTCCGCAGCGCGGCAGCACGTCGCGCGTATTGTAGAAATGGACGATCTCTTTCAGGCTCTTGAAGTAGCCGTTGTGGCCGTATGCCTTGACGAAGTCGGGCGACGGCCGCTTGTCGACATTGCGCAGTGTCGGGACCTGGAATCTGCCGCGGGTTTGCGACGCCAGGGGCTTCCAGCGCGAGTCGACAGCCGAAGGCTGGCTCAGCGGATGGCCGTTGGCGATGAAGCCGCCGACGCCGAGATCGACGAACGACGCACCGCTCTTGTTGGCGACATAGCCAGATTGATCCGGCTCGCCTTCGGCATAGTAAGGCAGGTCGGGATTGGCGGGCGTTCCGATGTTGCTCGCGGTGAAATCGGTGAAAAGCGGATCTTCGCCCGGTCCGCCGTCGCGATGGCAATCGTTGCACTTCGCCTTGCCGCGAAACAGCTCATATCCTTGCTGCTCCTGCGGCGTTAACTGAGCCTTCCCGGCCTGCACGGCATCGTATTTCGAGGAGAAAGCCGTGACCTCGTGCGACGCCTCATAGCCCGCGATCGATTGCGCCATCTGGTCGAATGTGGCGGCGGCCCGGCCGCGATCCACCTTGCTCAGATGGACGGGCGCCGGATCGTTGGGCGGCGGCGGACCAGGCGTGTTGCAGACTTGCTCGACATCGGCCGGCCAGTCGATCGAAAATGCTTGCGCACCCCACACGGCTTCGAACAGGCCGCGATAGGGTCGCTGCGAGGCGCGATACACCGAGCATGCGATGTCAGACAGCCCCATCTCGACCGGGTTGACCGGCGGACCTTCGGCCTGCTCGGCGGCGGGATTGCCGAGACGCCGCCCGGTCGCGCGCATGTCCCAGAAGTTGCCGCCCACCAGATCGCCCTGCCCCTCATTGTAGTGCAGCACCGGCGCAAGCGGCGCATAGGTGTGGGTCTGCGGCTTGCGTTCGCTGAAACGGGTGCGAACAGAACCGGGGTATGAGCCGGTGGTCCGATTGAGCTCCGAAATCGGCCCGGTGAAGCCGGTCTCCGGCATGTGGCAGAATGCGCAGGCCTCGTTGCGATTGACCGAGAGCTCCTTGTCGAACAGCATCAGTTTGCCAAGCAGCTCGATCTGCTGGACCTGATTATCCGGCGCGGACGTCAGGCGCTTCAACGTATCGGCTTCGATCCGGTCTATCTCGGCTACGACACGATCGATCTCGGCAAGAGCGGCCGGCGAAAACGGCTCCGAAGCATTCGCCGCGAGGAGAACGGAGGTCGCCGTCAGCATAGAGGCAACGGCGGCGCAAATGCCGATCCCGCTTCGGATGCCCAAACCGGAAATTGGCATCGATGTTCTCCTACGCCTAAGCTGCGCGCGAGCGGCCGATCGCATGTTTCGTTATACTGCGCCCACAGCACCCGGGACAGGTGCCCTCTTGATCGCTGCGGAATCAGGCCTTACGGCGGCAGCTTCCGCATCCAGCCCACGATCGCATCGACCACGGCCTGGGGTTGCTCGGGGATCAGCGCGTGACTGGCGTCCGGGATTACGGCGATGGCGACGCGGTCACCGAATTCATCCCGCATCTCGTTCGACATCGAGGCCGGCTTGAACGGATCGTTCGCGGCTTGCACGTCGAGCAGGGGCACGTTGCCGCCCGACCACCACTCGGACTGTTTGGTCGCACGGCCTGCGGCGGCTTCGGCTTCATCCGCCGCAGGGTACCAGCCGTTCAACCAAACGCTTGCATCATGGCCGGGCGCGAAAAAAGCCATGCGCAGATATTTCAAGCGCTCGTCATCCGGCAGATTGATATCGCCCGCCAGCCTTACGGCTTCGGACAATTCCTTCGCGCCGGCAAAGCCGTTCGGATAGGCCTTTGCGGCGGCGGCGACGATCACGACACCGCGCACGAGGGCGGGATCGTCGACCGCGGTCATCCGCGCGACCCAATTGCCGAAGGCGTGTCCGACGATCACCGCGGGGCCAGAGCCCTCATGCTTGATTACCTCCGCCACATCGCGGGCAAAATCATGCAAGGTGAGATCCTTCATCGGCCCGGCGCTGCCGCCGGCCCCGCGCGGCTGCGGCCGCAATACGCGAAAGCCGGCCTGCGCAATACCGGCCGCGAGCGCATCGAAATCCTCCGAGCCGCGGCCGCGCGAGGGCAAGAGCACGACGAGCGGCCCCTGGCCTTCGGCGATCACATTGAGGCATACGTTGTCATAGACAACGGCGATGTACGTGCGCTGTGGCTCGGCCGCAGCAGCGCCGATCGTCAGGAGAGATGCTGAGACGATCGCAAGAAAGAGACGGACCAACACGGGAACCTCGCTGGTTGCAGGGCCCGGTATATTGGCACGTCTATTGTTGCAAGGGTGTGGCCGCCGGTGAAACCGGAGGCCGGTATCAATAGCTTAGCGCGCGGCGAGGTGCTGGTGGCGCGGCGTCAGGATGGCGATCTGGGCCGGCGAGGCCAGCATGCCCGCAACCGTCAGGTTGGCAGCCGGCGCGCGCTCTTGCACGCCTGCGCCACCCAGCACCTGAACCTGTACCGGCGTGATCGGAAGCGATTTCATCTCGAAGGACGGCCGCTCCGCAGCCATCACGATGGCGCTGGTGGCCATGGAAAGGCCCGCGGTCGCGGCAATCACAGCGGTCGCAACGACCGCGCCCACAGCCGCAATCGACAAAATAACCCGCATTTCAAATCTCCTTAACAAGTCGTGAATTGCTGATTTGTCGCGGTGGGGTGGCCAGAGGTTCTGGCGAAAAATGCCGATTTTCGGCCCTCAGCCGGGCCTGGCGGCCGTTCCCGTAGTCTGCCGGAATGCCGATTGGCGTCGGTCTTGCATAGCCTTTGGAGGCTGCTGAGGCGCTGATTCGTCGTCCTTCTGCCTGCCGTCCAATGGCGGCAGGCAGATCACGATTGGTTGCGCGTTCGCGGCCGGATCGAAACCCGCGAAGAGAAACGATGATTACGACAAAACGCGCTGCACTCCTGCTCAGCCTGATCTGGCTTGCCACGCCGGCGCATGGTCGCGACGACGGCCGCTACGCTAACTCGCCGCTGAAACCGTGGTTCGAAAGCCTGCACAGCGGATTCGGACAATGCTGCTCCGACGCCGACGGCTATGTCGTTACCGATGCGGATTGGGAATCCGATCATGGGCACTATCGCGTGCACATCGACGACGAGTGGGTGGATGTGCCCGACGAGGCCGTCCTCACGCAGCCGAACAAGATCGGCCGCACCATCGTGTGGAAGCATTATCTCGACGGCCACCCGAAGGTACGCTGCTTCATGCCCGGCAGCATGACGTAAGCGGCGCTGCGTTTGCGGTCAGGCGTGACGGAGGTCACGGTCGCACCCCAGGCGGCGCGCGAAGCCTCGTCCGAGACCGAACGCGAAGACCTTTCGCGCCGACGGAGAGCGAGAGACCTGCGGGTCTGACGCGCCGGAGAAGGACGATGATCGCGAGAAACCACATACGCGCTGCACGCTATCGCGCGCTCGCGCTGACCGAGAAGGATCAGGCCAGGGCCAACCTGCTTGACCGTCTTGCCGGGGAAGCCGAGCACGGCGTGCTTTGCACCGTCAGGCATCTTCGCCTGGTGTACAGTGCGGAGGGCGCGACGCTGGCGCCATCTATCGACGCCAGCTCCGAATTCAACTCCGCGGTCGCGGCACCCATGATCTGATGCGCCGGCTCGCTGCCAGCGGCGGTCTGCTCGACCGTAACGATTGACGACTCACGTCACCGGCGCGGGATTGAACAGCGTCAGATCGTTGTGGATGCCCCAGCGATCCGACCACGGCTTGGTGCGGCCGCTGGCGACGTCGAGGATCAGGCGGAACAGTTCCCAGCCGGTTTCCTCGATCGTCATCTCGCCGGTCGCGATGCGGCCCGCATCGAAATCGATCAGATCCTTCCAGCGCCGCGCCAACTCGCTCCGGGTCGCAACCTTGATCACGGGCGCGGCCGCAAGCCCATAGGGCGTGCCGCGGCCGGTGGTGAACACCTGCAAGGTCATGCCGGAGGCGAGCTGCAATGTACCGCAGATGAAATCGGACGCGGGCGTTGCCGCGAACAGCATGCCCTTCTGCCGCGCCTTCTCGCCGGGGGCGAGCACGCCTGCGATCGGGCTGGAGCCGGATTTGACGATCGAGCCCAGTGATTTTTCGACGATGTTGGCGAGACCGCCCTTCTTGTTGCCGGGCGTGGTGTTGGCGCTGCGGTCAGCGCCGCCGCGGGCGAGATAGGCATCGTACCAGGCCATCTCGCGGATCAGCGCACGGCCGACGTCCTCATTGATGGCGCGGCGCGTGAGCAGCTGGATGGCGTCGCGCACCTCGGTGACTTCCGAGAACATCACGGTGGCGCCGGCGCGCACCAGCAGATCAGCGGCAAAGCCGAGCGCGGGATTGGCGGTGACGCCGGAGAACGCATCGCTGCCGCCGCATTGCAGACCGATCACGAGATCGGAGGCCGGGCAGGTTTCACGCTGGCGCTTGTTGAGCACCTTCAGCCGCACTTCGGCCTGGGTCATGATGGCATCGACGATGGCGCCAAAGCCGTCAAAGGCTTCGTCCTGCATGCGCACGATGGCGTCGCTCACACCTTCGGGCACGAGGCGCTCTGGGCTGAGCTTCTCGCAGCCGAGGCCGATCACCAAAATCTCGCCGCCGAAATTCGGATTGAGCGCGAGATTTTGCAGCGTGCGGATCGGCACGACCGCGTCGGGCGCAGTGATGGCGACGCCGCAACCGTAAGCATGCGTGATCGGCACCACGTCGTCGACATTGGGATATTTCGGTAGGAGCTCGCCGCGGATCTTCTTGATTGCGTATTCCAGGGTGCCGCGCACGCATTGCACCGAGGTCGATATCCCCAGGATGTTCTTGGTGCCGACCGAGCCGTCCGGATTGCGGAAGCCCTCGAAGGTGAAACCTTCGAGCGGCGGCAACGGCGCGGGAACGGCGGTCGAAATCTCGAGCTTGTCGAGCGACGGCGCCTCGGGCATGCGAATGCGCGCTTCATCGACCCATTCGCCGGCCGCGATGCGCGAGACGGCATAGCCGATCACCTCGCCATAACGGACGATCTCTGCGCCTTCCTCGATGTCGCTGAGCGCGGTCTTGTGGCCCTGCGGCACGAAGGCGCGGAGCGCCAGGCCGCAGGGAAAGCGCGTGCCGGCCGGCAGGCCGAAATCATTGACGACGATCGCGACATTGTCGCGCGCGTTGAGCTTGATGTAGCGCGGCTCGTCGGTCACCACTTCTCGCTTGCCCATCGTCGCGTCTCCTTCGATCTAAACCCTCATGGTGAGGAGGCGCGCAGCGCCGTCTCGAACCATGCAGTCCCGCCGGTGGCCTCATCCTTCGAGACGCGGCCTACGCGGCTCCTCAGGATGAGGGGATAGAGCCCTCAACCCGGATTGATATACGCGGTTTTCACCGTCGTGTAGAACTCCCGTGCATAGGCGCCCTGCTCGCGTGCGCCGTAACTTGAGCCTTTGCGGCCGCCGAACGGCACGTGATAATCGACGCCGGCCGTCGGCAGGTTGACCATCACCATGCCGGCCTCGCTGTTGCGCTTGAAGTGCGAGGCGTATTTCAGGCTGGTGGTGCAGACGCCGGCAGCGAGGCCGAATTCAGTGTCGTTGGCGATCGCCAGCGCCTCGTCGTAGTTCTTGGCGCGGATCACGCACGCGACGGGCCCGAAAATCTCCTCACGCGCGATGCGCATGTTGTTGTTGGCTTCGGTGAACAGCGCCGGCTGCAAATAGAAGCCCGGCGTCTCGCGACTGAGCAGCTCGCCGCCCCAATGCAGTTTTGCGCCCTCGTCCTTGCCGATCTTGAGATAACGCAAATCCTGGTCGAGCTGGCTCTGGTCAACGACCGGGCCGACATGCACGCCGGGCTTGAGCGCATCATCCACCGAAAGGCCCTTCAGCCGCTCGGTCATGGCGTCGACGAAGCGGTCATGAATGCCCGCGGTGACGATCAGCCGCGAGGACGCTGTGCAGCGCTGGCCGGTGGAGAAATAGGCGCCGTTGACGGCGACTTCGACGGCGACCTTGAGGTCGGCGTCGTCGAGCACGACGAGCGGGTTCTTGCCGCCCATTTCAAGCTGGAATTTCTTCATCGGCTCCGAGGTGACGCAGGCCTGCGCGAGCTTGCGGCCCGTCGCGACCGAGCCGGTGAAGGAAATCGCGCTCACGTCTTTATGCTCGATCATGGTCTGGCCGACCACCGAGCCCGGGCCGACCACAAGATTGAACACGCCGGTCGGGATGCCCGAGCGGGTGATGATCTCGGACAGCGCATGCGCCGAGCCCGGCACCAGCTCGGCCGGCTTGAACACCACGGTGTTGCCGTAGCAGAGCGCGGGCGCGATCTTCCAGGCGGGGATCGCGATCGGGAAATTCCAGGGCGTGATCAGGCCGACGACGCCGAGCGCCTCGCGCGTGATCTCGACATCGAGGCCGGGACGCACGGACGCGCCCTTCTCGCCCATCATCCGCAGCGCCTCGCCGGCGAAGAACGCAAAGATCTGCCCCGCACGCGCGACCTCGCCGATGCCTTCCGGCAGCGTCTTGCCTTCCTCGCGCGCGAGCAGGCGGCCGAGCTCGTCCTTGCGTGCCAAAATCTCGGCGGAAATCTTGTTCAGCGCGTCATAGCGCTCCTGCGGCGTCGAACGCGACCAGGCGGGAAACGCCGCCTTCGCCGCGGCGATGGCCTTTTCGGTCTGCGCCCTGTCGGCCTTGGCGTATTCGCCAACGACATCCTTGGTGTTGGAGGGATTAATGTCGCGGGTGATGCTCACCCCGTCGACCCATTCGCCGCCGATGAAATTCTTCAGAGCTACGGTCATGCGTTCCTCCGTCTTATTGTTAGCGAACCAAACATCTTAGCGAACTAGACTTGGGCGTTTGTCGTCAAAGGTCCAGCCCGGGATCAGGAATTGCATCGCAATCGCGTCATCGCGGGCGCCGAGGCCATGCTGCCGATAGAGCGCGTAGGCCGCGTCGATTGCCTTGCGGTCGATCTCGATGCCAAGGCCGGGGGAATCGGGCACCGCGATCTTGCCGCCCTTGATCTGCAGCGGCTCTTTCGTCAGCGCCTGGCCATCCTGCCAGATCCAGTGGGTGTCGATCGCGGTGACCTTGCCGGGTGCGGCGGCGCCGACATGGGTGAACATCGCCAGCGAAATGTCGAAATGATTGTTGGAATGCGAGCCCCACGTCAGCCCGTTGTCGCGGCAGGTCTGCGCCACCCGCACCGAGCCCTGTAGGGTCCAGAAATGCGGATCGGCCAGCGGGATGTCGACGGCGCCAAGCCGCAGCGCATGCGAAAGCTGACGCCAATCGGTCGCGATCATGTTGGTCGCCGTCGGCAAGCCTGTGGCGCGGCGGAACTCCGCCATGATCTCGCGGCCCGAGAAGCCGGCTTCAGCGCCGCAGGGATCCTCGGCATAAGCGAGGATGCCATGCATGTCCTTGCAGAGCCGGATCGCATCTTCGAGCAGCCAGCCACCGTTGGGATCGAGCGTCACCCGCGCATTCGGAAAGCGCTTGGCGATCGCGGTGACGGCTTCGATCTCGTCTTCGCCGTGGAGCACGCCGCCCTTCAGCTTGAAATCGGCGAAGCCGTAATGATCCTGCGTCGCCTCGGCGAGGCGGACGATCGATTCAGGCGTCATCGCTTCCTGATGGCGCAGGTTGAACCAGGCCGGCTTGCCGGTCTCGCCTTCGACGTAAGGAAGGTCAGTCTTGCTGATATCGCCGACGAAGAAGAGATAGCCGAGCGTCTCGACATGCGCGCGCTGCTGGCCTTCGCCGAGCAGGGCAGCCACCGGCAGCGACAGATGTTGACCGAGCAGATCGAGCAGCGCGGATTCCACAGCTGTCACCGCATGGATCATGATGCGGAGATCAAACGTCTGCTTGCCGCGGCCGCCGGCATCGCGGTCGGCGAACTTCTGGCGCATCGAGGCGAGGATATTGTTGGCGGCGCCGATCCTCTCACCGACCACGAGCGGACGCGCGTCTTCCAGCGTCTGCCGGATCTTCTCGCCGCCCGGCACCTCACCGACACCGGTGTGGCCGGAATTATCCGTGAGGATAACGATATTGCGGGTGAAGAACGGCGCATGCGCACCGCTCAGATTGAGGAGCATGCTGTCGCGGCCGGCGACGGGAATGACCTCCATCGCCATGACGACCGGCGCGCCGGAAAAGCCGGCACGGATCGCGTCCTGGACCATCTGCTCCTCCCTTTTGTTGTCGCGGCTTTTTGTTATTCCGCCGCCTGCATCACCGATGTCGCCGACGACAGCTTGGCGACCAGCGCCGACAGCTCCGCCATTTCGGCCGCGGTGAGATCGGTGAGCGGCGGGCGGACCGGACCGGAATCACGACCGATCACCTTCATGCCGGCCTTGATGATGGAGACCGCATAACCCTTCTTGCGGTTGCGGATCGCAATCAACGGCAAGATGAAATCCTTCAGCCCCGCATGAATCACCTTGTGATCCCGACGGCGCACCGCGGCATAGAACTTCGTGGCAAATTCCGGCACGAAGTTGAACACGGCGGACGAATAGGTTGTCACGCCCATGTCGAGATAGGGCAGCGCGAAGGTTTCGGCGGTCGGAAGTCCGCCGACGTAGGTGAGACGATCGCCGAGCTTGGTGTAGACACGGGTCATCAGCTCGATGTCGCCGATGCCATCCTTGTAGCCGACGAGGTTCGGGCAGCGCTCGGCGAGCCGCGCCACCGTGTCCGGCTGCAGGATCGCGTTGTCGCGGTTATAGACGATGACGCCGATCTTCACGGAAGCGCAGACCGCTTCGACATGGGCGGCAAGCCCGTCCTGTTCGGAATGGGTGAGATAAGGAGGCAGCAGCAACAGGCCGTCGGCGCCGGCCTTCTCGGCACCGACAGCGATCTCGCGCGCAATTGCCGTGCCATAGCCGGTGCCGGCCAGCACGGGCACGCGGCCCTTGGTCTCCTCGACCGCGACCTTGACCACGTGCGGCACTTCGGTCGGGGTCAGCGAGAAGAACTCGCCGGTGCCGCCGGCCGCGAACAGGCCCGCGACGTCATAGCCGCAGAGCCAGTCCATGTTGGAACGATAGGTCGCTTCGTCAAAGGAATAGTCTGATTTGAACGGCGTCACCGGGAAAGACAGGAGGCCGGAGCCGATCTTGCTCGCCATCTCCTGCGGGGTCATCTTGCTCATCGCGCCACTCCCTGATCTTCGGCTGTGTTTCGAGGAGGCGCGGAGCGCGCATCCATGGCAATCTTTGTAGAAGCGTGTTCGATGCGCGTCCAAGCCAAACGCGGTATCAACTGATGCATAAACAGCATCAATGATCGGAGGCGCCCTTTGCCGCGAGCTCGCCCGCGAGTTCGACCAATGACGGCAGCAGCGGATTCTCGTCCTCGCGCCGCCACACCATGAACAATTCCACCGGCGTCGCGTTCCGCAGCTTCAGCGGCCGTAGCCTCACATCGGCGATCTTCAGGTTAGCGGCGGCCGCGGGCACGATCGCAACGCCAAGGCCGGCGCGCACCATCGCCAGAATGGAATGGATCTGGCCGACCTGCTGCACATAGCGCGGAAGGATGTCGGCCTGCGTGAACAACGCCACCACGAGATCGTGGAAGTAACGCGACTCATAGGGCGAATACATCACGAAGGGCTGGCCGTCGAAATCCTTCACCGACAGCGTCTCGCGCGCGGCGAGCGGATGCTTCTTCGGGATCGCAGCGAGCAGCGGCTCGGCCAGCACGCGCCGTGTCGCGAGCTCCGGCCGCGCGATCGGCGGCCGCAACAGGCCGGCATCGATCTGGCCGGAGCCGAGCGCTTCGAGCTGTTCGCCCGACACCATTTCCTTCAGCGAGAAGTCGACTTCTGGCAGCCGGGCCCGGCAGGCCGAGATCAGATCGGGCAGGAAGCCGTAGGACGCAGCGGCGGTGTAGCCGATCTTGAGCGAGCCGCTCTTGCCGAGCGCGATGCGGCGCGCGACCTGCGAGGCGGTCTCGGCCAATTTGAGGATGCGCCGCGCCTCGGGGAGAAAGCTGCGGCCGGCCGGCGTCAGCTTCACCGAGCGGCTGGTGCGTTCCAGCAGCGGCGCGTCGATGATGTGCTCCAGCACCTGGATCTGCCGCGACAGCGGCGGCTGGGTCATGTTGAGCCGCGCCGCCGCACGACCGAAGTGCAGCTCTTCTGCCACCGTGACAAAACAGCGGAGCTGGTTCAGGTCGAACATCGATACAGGTCCTGAATGGACGCGACGCCTATTTGGCATTTCTAGCATCGATCTCTCCCAAAACAAAGACGGCGGCCGATCGGAAACCGGCCGCCGTTCTGGTGACGCCTACGCATGCGGAGTTCGCTCTACGCCGCCTGCAACTGCACCCGCTTGATCTCGCCGACAATGAAGAGATAGGCGATCGCGGCGACCAGCGCGTTGAGGCCGACGAACACCAGGGCACCGTTGAACGAGCCGGTGCCGGCCAGGATGTAACCGATGATGATCGGCGTGGTGATGCTGGAGAGATTGCCGAACATGTTGAACAGGCCGCCGGTCACGCCGCCGGCTTCCTTGGGCGAAGTGTCCGACACCACCGCCCAGCCGAGCGCACCGATGCCCTTGCCGAAGAAGGCGAGCGCCATGAAGCCGACCACCAGCGCCTGCCCGTCGACATAGTTGCAGCCGATGATCGCCATCGACAGCAGCATGCCGCCGACGATCGGGATTTTCCGCGCGGCAGTGAGCGATCCCGTCCGCTGCAGGATGTAGTCGGAGATCACACCACCGAGCACACCGCCGATGAAGCCGCACAGCGCCGGCAAGGTCGCGACAAAACCGGCCTGCAGGATCGAGAGCCCGCGCTCCTTGACGAGATAGACCGGAAACCAGGTCAGGAAGAAATAGGTCAGCGTGTTGATGCAATACTGGCCGAGATAGATGCCGAGCATCATGCGGTTGGAAAGCAGCTGGCGGATGTGGTCCCATTTGGGGCCGCTGCCGGCTGCCTTCTCATCCTTCGGCGCATCCATATCGACCAGCGCACCGCCCTCGCTGATGTAATCGAACTCGGCCTCGTTGACGGCGGGATGTTCCTTCGGGCCGTACATGGTCCTGATCCAGAGCAGGCCCATCAGCACGCCGAGGACACCCATCACAAAGAACACGTAGCGCCAGCCGAAATCATGGGCGATCCAGCCCATCAGCGGCGCAAAAATCACAGTTGCGAAATACTGCCCGGAATTGAAGAAGGCGGACGCGGTGCCGCGCTCATTGCCGGGAAACCAGGCCGCGACGATGCGGGCATTGGCCGGAAACGACGGCGCTTCGGCAAAACCCACCATCAGGCGCAGCGCGAACAGCACGGCAACAGCGGTAAAGCCCGAGAAGAAGCCGATCCAGCCCTGCATGAACGTGAACAGCGACCAGATCATGATGCTGAAGGCATAGACCCAGCGCGAACCGAAGCGATCGAGCAGCCAGCCGCCCGGCACCTGGGCCACCACATAGGACCAGCCGAAGGCGGAGAAGATGTAGCCCATCGCGATCGGATCGAGATGCATCTCCTTCGACAGCGCGGCGCCGGCAATCGACAGCGTGGCGCGGTCGGCATAATTGACCGTCGTGACCAGGAACAGCATCGTCACGATGAAAAGCCGGACGCGGGACCTTTTTGCCTCCGCAACGGACACGACGGCGCTCATGGCGCGCACCTCCCTGGATCAGAAATTGTTTCCTCTGGACCCATTCCTTAATGAAAGGTGAAGATGCCGTCCAAGCCGAATGGGGTATGGATCGATGCAAATTTTGTATTGATCGCGGGTGCGGGAAATTCGTGGTCGCACATTGCCTGTTTGCGCAAAATCGCTTCAACCACACGATTGGCCACGCAGGGATGCCAATTTCGCATTTGTCCGGCACTTAGGCTCAAGGTATATCGCCATAGCTTCTTCTCTCACTTGAAGAGGCTCAAATGAACGATCTTTATACGTGGTTCTCGCACCAGCATCACGGCTTGCGAGCCTTCCGGAACTTCCAGCAAAAATTGGAAAGCTTGAGCAGGGACGAGCCCGAGCAGCGCGGCTTGTACCGGCTGCTGAGCGGCCTCGTCGGCAGCTACATCGAGATGTTCGATGAAGAGCCGCTGCCGGTCGCGGTTGCTGATCGTGCCCACGAGCGGCTGCTGGAACTATTGGCTGATCTCGACCCGCAGGCGAACCCGGCGCGACGTCTCGCCGACATCAATCGCGTTGCAGCAACCGACCTATTGCATTGATCGCCGCCCGATCGCTGGCCTGCTGACGGGGCCCGCCTCGCGCTGCATCATGCCACGCCGCCTCACCTCTCGCGCACGCCGTTGTGAAGAGGAAGTGTCGCCTCGTGCGTAACGGAGCGCGCAAATCGTCCGAAGAGCAGGTCACGCACGCCATCGACGGAGAAACATCATGAACCTGGCAAAACCATCCTTCCACATCGCCGAGCAAGGCGGCGGATCCTATTGGGCGCTCGCAATCCTGCGCTGGGTCATGGTCGTCATCTTCATCTCGTTCGGCATGCAGAAATTCACGCTGCAATCGGCCCAGGGCATCGCGCAGTTCATCGTCAACAGCCCGTTCATCTCCTGGCTGTCGGTGTTCGGCCTTCGCGGCGAGGCTTACTTTCTCGGCGTAGCCGAGTTTGTCATCGCGGCGCTGCTCATCGCCGGCGCCTTCAGCCCGATCCTGTCCGCCGCCGGTGCGTTGATGGGCGTCGTTACCTTTGCGGTCACCTGGTCGTTCTTCTTCACGACGCCGGGCGTGGTGAAATGGAGCTGGTCGACCGATCCGATCGCCTGGAACCTGACCGGCGAGTTCATCTTCAAGGACATCGTCCTGTTCTGCGTCTGTCTGGTGCTGCTGCTCGCCTCACTGCCAGAATCGTTGGTCAAGTTGCGCAAGGCCTGACACTCAGCCGCGGTCGCCGAACAGATCGAGCGTGATCGATCGGAGCCAGCGGTGTGCGGGATCGCGATGCGACCGCTCATGCCAATATTGGGCGATCTCGATACGCGGCAGCGACACCGGCGTCCGGAACACCGACATGCCGAGCGGCTTGGCGACGAGCGTCGCGAGATTGGCCGGCAACGTCGCCACGCCATCGGTTTGCGACGCCACGATTGCGCCTGCAATGAAGCTCGGCACCTGCAACAGGATGTTGGACGGCGCGATCGCGCGTGTCAGCACGCGCTGCGTCTCCAGATGCGCCGCATGCCCCGTCTCGGATGCCGTGATCAGGATATGCTGCTCGCCGAGAAAGCCCCTGCGGGTGCGAGCCTCGGCCGCGCGCGGATGTCCGCGCCGCACGACGCTCGCATAACCGTCGGAATAGAGCCGCTGCACGCGCAGGTGACCGGCGGCTCCCGGGAAGGCACCGAGCGCGAGATCGGCCTCGCCGGACTCCAGCTTCAGCGCGAAGTGGCGGGAGTCGAACGGTAGCGCCCGCACCTTGATGTTGCGAGCAATGTCGGCAAGGCGAGCAACGAGCGGCGGCAGGAAGCGCACCATGCCGACGTCGGTCACGAGAAGACTGAAGGTCTTCTCGGATTTTCCGGGATCGAACGGCACCCGCTGCTGCTGGAGGCTGTCGGCCATTTCGAGCAGCTTGCGGATCTGTGCCGACATCTCCACGGCGCGTGTCGTCGGCTGCACGCCGCGACCGCGGCGGACCACGAGCGGATCGTCGAAGCGGGTCCGCAGCCGGCGCAGCAATTTGCTGATCGCCGGCTGGCTGGTCTCGAGCGCTTGCGCAGCGCCGGTGATGCTGCCTTCGCGGATCAGCGCGTCGAGCACCCTGAGATCACGGAAGTCGATCTCCCCATATTCCCGTTTGGGCATATGAAACATTCCTTCTTCGGCATGGATGATTGATCGCCTTTTGCTATCCTGCCGTCAAAGGAAAACCGGCGGCCCTGCCGGCCGCCGTACCCCGCGATGGAGCGAAACATGACGAAATTCGTGATCGAATCGCATTTCCGCCTGCAGGAATGGGTCGCCGAGGAGAAGGGTTATTTCCGCGCCGAGGGACTCGACTATGAATTCCGCGAGCTGATCCGCTCGACCGAGGGCCAGCACCACAACAAGGTGAATGAAGGCGCCTTCCAGAGCATCGAGAAGGGACGCAAGGCCGACGTCAGCTGCGCCTGTCACTGGACCGTCAACGTCGCGGCGTCCAACGGCCACGCCAAGCTCTACGCCGACGTCTACTCGGTCGCGCCGTCAGGCATTTTCGTAGCAGTGGATTCGAAAGTCCGCACACCCGCCGATCTCGCCGGCGTTCCCATCTCCGTCGGCTTCCAGTCGGGCAGCCATTACTCGACGATCCAGGCACTCGAGCAGTATCTCGCGCCAAACGAGATCAACCTGACCTTCGAGGATGGCATGCTGTTCCGGCGGATGGAGCTGTTATTCGAGGGCAAGAGCCAGGCCGCCGCGCTGTTCAACGGCCCTTATTATCTTGCCGAGCAGCTCGGCTACCGGAAGATCATCGACACCACGTTCATGATCGCCTCCATGATCAACGGCGATCCGGCGCCGGAAGATATCAAGCGCTACTTCCGTGCCTTGAAGCGCGCCCAGCGCGATATCGATCTGCGTCCGGAGCTCTACACCCACTACTACAAAAGCGAATTTCCCGACCGCTTCCACGCGATGATGGATACAAGGCGCTGGGGACCGGGCGAGCGGATCGTGTTCGAGCCGTATTCGCGGGAAGTCTACGAGCAATCGTTCGAATGGATCGAGAAGCACGGCATCTTCGAAGCCGGCAAGATGGGGGACGGCAGCTACGACAGGGCGACGGTCAGGCTTGGCGCCGTCTGAGCCTTGAGGCGCTGGAGCGGTCCGGCGAATCTACTTCTTCAGCCGCTTGAAGCGGACGCTCTTGCCGTCCGGCAGGCGGGTCGCGACATAGCCGCCATCCAGGCAGGCCTCGCGCTGCGGCATCTTCTCCTGAGGGCTGCGCAAGCTGTCCCACCACGAGGCACGCTGCGCCGCACGCGGCAATGCGGCATCGATGATCTCCTCGATCTGCTCGTAGCTCAGCACGAGCTCCGGCAAGCTCTGCTTTTTAAGATAATCGCGCAGCGCGCCGTAATCATTCACCCTTATCTGCTCCGTATATTTTCCGCGACGTTTGGGCTCACCCAAATCGCAGCCCCGGAAAGAAACCGTTAACCGATCGGCGCCCCGTTGTCCCCAAACTTAAGCCGACTTCAATATTTCCGGCGCATGCAGGGGGATTGGGAGCAGACGCATGCGATTTGGGCGGAGGAAAGTCGAGGGCGATCGGCCCTGGCGGATATCGGCAAAACTGCTGATCGTCTCCTCCGTGGTCACCGTGATCGGCTTTTCCGCCATCTGCGCCAATGTCATGCTGAACATGCGCCGCGGCGAGGAAGTTTCCGCGCGGCAATCGCTGGAGAATCTCGCCTCCAGCATCGATGCCGATATCAGCCGCAACATCGAGGTCTATGACCTGTCGCTGCGCGCAGTCGCCAGCAACATGGTGATGCCGGAGATCAAGGACGTCTCCAAGCCGATCCGGCACCTCATCCTGTTCGATCATGCGGCAACCGCGAGGCACTTCGGCGCGATCGAGGTGTTCGACGCGACGGGCAAGCTGACCGTGGACGCCTCAACGCTCGATCCCTTGCCCGAGAACCGTGCCGAGGAAGAGTATTTCACGGTCCATCGCGACAATCCTGACGCGGGCCTCTTCATCAGCCGGCCGATCCTGCATCGCGGCGCCTATGCGATCGTGCTGAGCCGGCGCATCACCGGCCCCGACGGCAGTTTTCAGGGCGTGGTCGCGGGCTCGCTGCGCTTCACCTACTTCCATGAGCTGTTCGGCCGGCTGCAGCTCGGCGAAGGCGATACCATCTGCGTGCTGCGCGCCGACCGCACCATCATCATGCGCCGTCCATTCGATCTCGACGTCATCGGCAAGAAGCTCGGCGACATGCCGCGCGGCAAGCAGCCGACCATGGGAAGGGGCAGTACGTTCTCCGGCGTGGGCCCCGTCGACGACGTCGCGCGCCTCTACGTTCGCGGCGCGAGCACGAGCCCGCTCACCGTGATCGTGGGCAAGCCGGTGAACGACGTCTTCGCGTTGTGGTATACCGAAGCGATCCGGATCGGCGCGATCATGACGGCGCTGATCGCCTTCGTGCTGGCAGTGACCCTGTTCCTCGCCCGCGAAATCCGCCGCCGCGCCGATGCCGAGGACAAGCTCGAGGAGCTCGCCACCACCGACGCGCTGACCGGCCTGAAGAACCGGCGCAAGTTCGACGAGGCGATCGACAGCGAATGGCGACGCGCCCGCCGCCACAAGACGCCGCTGTCGCTGCTGATGATCGACGCCGATCATTTCAAGACCTACAACGACACCTATGGCCACCAGGCCGGCGACCAGGTGCTGGTCGGGATCGCGATCTGCATCTCCGATTCGGTCAAGCGCGCCGGCGACTGCGCGGTGCGCTATGGCGGCGAGGAGTTCGCCGTGCTGCTGCCGGGGACGGCAAGTGCGGATGCGATGATGATCGCCGAGACCATCCGCCGCAAGGTGCAGGGCTGGTCGGATGAGCCGGAGATCTCGACGGTCAGCGTCGGCATCGCGAGCGTGACGCCACAGGCAGGAACGGATTGGGCCGATTTCGTCAACGCCGCCGACAAGGCGCTCTATGCGGCCAAGGCCGCGGGCCGCAATTGCTGCGTACTGGCCCCGACCCCGGTGCTGTCGCTGGTGGCTTAGGCCGCGCTCCCTAAATCTTTCCACACACCCGACCCGCGGCCGTCGGCGCGGGGATGGTAAACGACCCGTTTTCCCTGCTGCTGGAATCCGGCCTGTGATCTTGAAGCTTGCTTATGACCGCGGTCGTTAAGTGAGGGCCGGACGATCTGTCCAAAAGGGCCCTTGATGAGCAGCATCTCGACGATCGCATTGTCCGGAATGAACGCAGCGGCTCGCCGCCTCGAGGTTGCCGCCTCAAACGTTGCGAATGCCTCGAGCACAGGCGCGGTCCCGAACGCCGACGGCACGCTGCCGGCCGGGGCGCCGCGGGCCTATGCGCCGCTGCAACTGGTGCAGACCGAGAGCGCCGGAGGGGGCGTGCAGACCACCGTCACGACGGCCGCACCGTCCACGATCACGGTCTCTGATCCAAATGCCCCGTTCGCCAACAAGACCGGCCTCGTCGCCGCGCCCAATGTCGACCTCTCCCAGGAGATGGTCGGCCAATTGATCGCAAGCTACAGCTTTGCCGCCAATGCGGCGACGCTGAAGGCGAGCGACCGGATGACCAAGTCGCTGCTCGATGTCACGGCGTAAGTAATACGGGCAGCGCAACAGGCGACGTCCCATTCAGGCGGCTCGAGGCAAGCCGCCCCTCGCCCGTCATTTCTCCAGATACCGCTTCATCTCCGCGCGCAGGCCTTCGCGCAAGTCCGCGCGGGCCATGCCGTAGGCGATGTTGGCGCGGAGGAAGCCGGCTTTCGAGCCGCAATCGTGGCGTTCGCCCTCGAACTCGATGCCGTAGAATTTCTGCGATTTGGACAGCCCGATCATGGCATCGGTGAGCTGGATCTCGCCGCCGGCGCCGCGCTCCTGCGTCTCCAGTATCTCGAAGATCTCCGGCTGCAGGATGTAGCGCCCGGTGATCGACAGGTTTGACGGCGCGGTGCCTTTGGCCGGCTTCTCCACCATGCCATTAACCTCGAACATGCCGCGATGCGCATGACGCGAACCGACGCCGCAGATGCCATATTGGTGCGTCTGGTCCGACGGCACCTCCTGCACCGCGATCAAATTGGATTTGTTACCAAGCTTGCCGGCCGCCTCGATCATCTGGGCGAGACAGCCCGGCGTGTTCAGCACCAGCTCATCGGGCAACAGCACCGCGAACGGCTCATTGCCGACGATGTCGCGCGCGCACCAGACGGCATGTCCAAGGCCGAGCGGCGCCTGCTGGCGCGTAAAGCTCATCGCGCCGGCCTCGGGCTGGTCGCGCGCCAGAATGTCCTGCTCGGCCTTCTTGCCGCGCGCGGCCAGCGTGGTGTCGAGCTCGAACATGCGGTCGAAATGATCCTCGATCGCGCCCTTGTTGCGCCCGGTGACGAAGACGAAGTGCTCGATGCCGGCCTCCTTGGCCTCGTCGACCACATACTGGATCAAGGGCTTGTCGACGATGGTCAGCATCTCCTTCGGCATCGCCTTGGTGGCAGGCAGGACGCGGGTGCCGAGGCCGGCGACGGGGAAGACGGCTTTGCGGATTTTCATGGGTGTTTCGGGGGTCGCTTCTCGAGAAAAACGCGGGATTTGTTGGTAGCGGTTTTTGCCGCCGCCAACAAACGCCTGCGATAGCTCTAACGCGGAATGGCCGGCTTTGTTAAGCTATTGGAAACCGTCGGCAGGCCTCCTGAAAGCCTGATTTGTCGGGCAGCGGGTGGGGCATGAAATTTCATTTGGAACCTTTGGCCAAGACATTTTTCGTCAAGAGGGTTGCCGTCGCACTTGTGGCAGCGAGCATACTCGCGAGCCCGGCTTTGGCCCAGCAATCGGGCGGCGGGCTGTCCAACCTGTTCGGCGGTATTTTTTCCGGCCAAAAGTCCGACGCGCCGCCGGCACAGGCGGCCGTGCCCGGCGCCACCGGCTCCATTCCCTGGAGCGGCGAGGACGGCGCCTCCGGCCATCCCCTGATGACCGCGAACGCGATCCGCGAGGCCGCCGCCAATTTCAGCAATTGCGTAGCCGGGATGTGGCCGGATGCCGCGCGGCGCAATATTACGCGGGAGAATTTCGATCGCTTCACCGCTAGCCTGACCCCGGACCTGCGCATCATGGACCTGATGGATGCACAGCCGGAGTTCACCAAATCGGTCTGGGACTATCTCGATATCCTGGTGAGCGACGCGCGGCTTGCCAAGGGCAAGGAGGTCCTCGCTAAATACAAGCCGCAGTTCGACGCGATGGAGAAGGCCTACGGCGTCGACCGCAACATCATCGCGGCGTTCTGGGGCATCGAGTCCAACTACTCGACCCAGATCGGCGACCGCAGCGTGCTGCAATCGACCGCGACGCTGTCCTGCATCGGCCGCCGGCAGGCCTACTTCAAGGATGAATTCCTCGCCGCGCTGGAGATCCTCAACCACGGCGACCTGACGCCCGAACAGATGCACGGCTCCTGGGCCGGCGCCTTCGGCGCCACGCAGTTCATGCCGACCGTCTACAAGCGCTATGCCGTCGATGCCGACGGCGACGGCCGCCGCGACGTGGTCGACGATCCCGCCGACGTGATCTCATCCACTGCCAACAATCTGAAAAAGGACGGCTGGCAGACCGGCCAGCCCTGGGGCTACGAGGTCTCGGTGCCCAAGGATTTCAACTACATGCTGGCCGACCGCAGCAAGCCCATGACCATGGCGCAGTGGGACCATCTCGGCGTCAAGCGCGCCACCAACCAGCCCTACCCGCATCCCGCCGACAAGGCCTACCTGCTGGCGCCCGCCGGTTCCGAAGGCCCGAGCTTCCTGATGCTGCAGAACTTTCGCGTCATCCTGAAATACAACCCGGCGGAAGCCTATGCACTTGCCGTCGGCCATTTCGCCGACCGACTGCGCGGGGGCCAGCCCTTCGTGCAGCCCTGGCCGCGGCAGGAGCGCGAATTGTCGAAGGCGGAACGGCTGGAGCTGCAGCAGCTTTTGGCCCAGCGCGGCTTCTACAAGGGAACGCCGGACGGCCAGTTCGGCGGTGAAACCCGGCAGGCGCTGCGCAGCTTCCAGGCCTCGATCGGAGCTCCTGCCGACGGATTTGCCACGGCGAACGTCCTGGAACAGCTCCGGGGGCATTAAAATCGCGATTTTTCGCCCCTAACCACGCCGATAAATCACGATTCTGAAGCCAGCTTGACGGGTGCAGTTAGGCTCGTTTTATGGCAAAGAGGCTGCCTGTTTGCGGCCCGATTCCGCTGTTATGTTCGTTGACTTGCTCCGAGCCGATTGAGCCGTATGATCAAGCCGCCGTCATTCCTGAAGATTTTCTCCGAGACCGGCCCGCTCGTCGTGCTCGCGGTGGCGATTGCGCTGCTGATCGCGATCGTCGCTCCCGCATCGGCGCAGTTCGGCTTCAATTTCGGCGGGCCGTCGCGGCAGGCGCCGCGCAGCAATGGCGGGTTTGGCGGCGGAGGCTGGTTCGGCGGTGATTTCTTCGCGCCCTTCCAGCAGCAGGCGCCGCGCCAGCGCGTCTACCAGGATTTCTCCAAGGCACCGCCGCCCGAGAAGCGCGACGGTGTGCCCGAGCGCAACGTCATGGTGATGGGCGACGGCATGGCCGACTGGCTCGCCTCCGGCCTTGAAGACGCCTATTCCGACCAGCCTGACATGGGCGTGATCCGCAAGGCCAAGAACACCTCCGGCCTGCTCCGCTACCAGCCCAAGGGCGACCCCGCCGACTGGGCCGCCGCCGCCAAGGGCATTCTGGAAACCGAGAAACCCGATGTGATCGTCGTGATGCTCGGCATCAACGACCGCATCCCGATCCGCGAGCCCGTCAGCGAGAAGAGCGACAAGGACAAGGGTAAGGACAAAGACAAGGCCGCCGACAAGAAGGGCGAGAAAAAGGACGCGCGCGGCAAGACAGATACCAAGGGCGACGCCAAGCCGGACGACAAGCCTGAGGCCGCCAAGCCCGAGGAAAGGGATGCCGAGCTGCCGCAGGATGATGCCGAGAGCGATGCGCCAGCCGCGCCGCAGGAAAAGACCGCGCGCTCGCCGAACGGCGTCTATGAGTTTCGCGACGACCGCTGGGTCGAGCTCTATCAGAAGAAGATCGAGGAGATGATCGCGGTGCTGAAGTCGAAGGGCGTGCCCGTGATCTGGGTCGGCCTTCCTGCCATCCGCGGGCCGAAGGGTCCCTCCGACATGCTGTTCCTGGATTCGCTCTATCGCGAAGCTGCAGCGAAAGCCGGCATCACCTATGTCGACGTCTGGGACGGCTTTGTCGACGAACGCGGCCTCTTGTTGCAGAAGGGCCCCGACTTCGAAGGCCAGATCCGCCAGCTCCGTTCCTATGACGGCGTCTATTTCACCAAGCCCGGCGCGCGCAAGCTGGCGCATTATGTCGAGCGCGAAATCACGCGCCTGCTCGCCAATCGTGCAGCTCCCATCACGCTGCCGAACGAGCCGGCGACGCCGGAAGCCAATGCCGTGCCCGGCCAGCCCGCGCCGCGGCCGCTGGCGGGACCGATCACGCCGCTGGTGGCGGCAAGCGTGAGCAGCGACCAGTTGCTCGGCGGCCCCGGCACACGGCCGGCATCGGTTGATGCGCTCGCCGCGCGCACGCTGGTGAAGGGCGAGGCGCTGAGCCCGCCGGCGGGCCGCGCCGACGATTTCTCCTGGCCGCGCCGCGAGGTCGGACGCGAGCCGGCGAAGGAACCGGCGAAGGGCGATGTGCCCGTCGCCAATGCGACGCCGGGCGCCGCCCCCGCCGCGCCTGGGGCCGCTCCCGCTCCGGGAACGCCCGGCGCACCCGCCGCTGCACTGGCGCCGCAAAAACCCGCGCCGGGCAAGAAGCCCGTGCAGCCCTCCGCGCCATTCGGCAATTTCTTCGGGTTCGGCAATCAGCCCCCGCCACGCCAGGCGCCGCCGCGGCAGACCACGCCGGGCCCGCCGCGTCCGCCCGCTGCGGTCGGTCGGTCGGCAGCGGTGGTGCAGTAAGCTTCTCTCACAAAATCAAGCCGCCATCGACGACGATGGTCTGGCCGATGATGTACGACGACAACGGCGAGGCCAGGAACAACGCCGCGCCTGCCATGTCTTCCGGCGTGCCCAGCCGCCGCAGCGGTATCTGCGACAGTGCACCCTCGAGCCGCTTGGGGTTTTCGGTGGTGACCTTGGTCATCTTGGTATCGACCAGCCCCGGCGCGATGCCGTTGACGCGAATGCCGTCTTCGGCCCAGGCCTCGCCGAGCGTCCGCGTCAGCCCGACCGCGCCGGTCTTTGACGCATTGTAGGCGGGATTGCCCATGGTGGAGTGATAGGCCGCGGTCGAGCTGACGATGATCAGCGCGCCCTTGGCCTGGCGCAGCAGCGGATGAAATTTGGTGGCGCAGGCCATCAGGCTCATCAGGTTGACTTCGAGCACGGCGCGAAAGCCGTCCATCTGAAATTCGCCGCGCCGGTAGACCACCGCGCCCTGCGCCAGTACCAGTACATCGAGCTTCGCCAGCGGCGGATTGAACTTCTCGACCGCACCGGCATCGCTGACATTGAGCTGGAAATAGTCGAGCCCTTCCAGGCGCGAGCCTTCTTCCGGCGAATAATCCGAAGCCTTGGCCCGCGTGCCGCAGACGGCGACGCGCGCGCCCTTGATGCGGAAGGCCTGCGCGATGCCGTTGCCGATGCCGGAGGAGCCGCCGACCACCAGCACCTGCTTGCCTGAGAAATCAAGCTCGTTCATTTCCATCCCTTTCGCGTTCTATTTAAGCTGTCTTAGGATGGACGCAGGCCATGTCAATTGGCTGCAAATTGTCAGGGGAAACGTCCATGCCTGAATTCAGGGAGCTCAGCCGTTCGGTGAAAGGATTGACCGCGCTGGTCACGGGAGCGGCGAGCGGCATGGGCCGCGCCACCGCGCGCGTGTTCGCCGCCGAAGGCGCCAATGTCGCGGTGACGGACGTGAGCACCGACGGCGTCAACGTCGTCGCCGACGAAATCACGGCTGATGGTGGCACGGCGAAAGCCTGGTCGCTCGATGTCGGCGATCCCAAGGCGATCGAGCGGGTGGTCTCAGAGATCGCAGCGCATTTCGGCGGCCTCGACATCATCGTCAACAACGCCGGTATCTCCGTGCGCGCGGCGATCGATGATTCCACCTATGACGAGGCGTGGGCGAAGGCGATCGCGGTGATGCTGACGGCGCATCCGCGCATCATCCGCGCAGCGCTGCCATACCTGCGCAAGTCGAAATGCCCGCGCATCGTCAATATCGCGTCCACCGAGGCGCTTGGCGCGACCGCGCTGCACAGCCCCTATTCTGCCGCCAAGGGCGGTGTCGCGAGCCTGACGCGCTCGCTCGCGGTCGAGTTGGGGCGCGAGGGCATCACGGTGAACTGCATCTGCCCGGGCCCGATCCGCACCGCCATCACCGACCGGATTCCCGAGGAGCACAAGACGATCTACGCCAAGCGCCGCACCGCACTCGGCCGCTACGGTGAGCCCGAAGAAGTCGCGCACATGACCCTGAGCCTGTGCCTGCCCGCCGCGTCCTTCCTGACCGGCGCCGTCATTGCCGTCGACGGCGGCCTGATGGCGCGCAATGCGTAAGTCAGCCATGCCGGCGCAGCGTTGACATCGTCGGCCGCGGGAGTAGCTTTTTGGGCAAATCAAGCGGGACAAACCGCCGTCAGGAGGAAATGCAATGGCGATCGCGATCCGGCAGCTTACCAAGCATTTTGTCGGCGAGGTTTCGGGCATTGATCTGCGCAAGCCGCTGACCAAGGACGAGGCGGCCGAGATCGAAGCCGGCATGGACAAATATGCCGTGCTGGTATTCCACGGCCAGGACATCACCGATGACCAGCAGATGGCCTTTGCACTGAATTTCGGTGAGCGGGAAAATCCGCGCGGCGGCAACATCACCAAGGACAGGGATTATCGCCTCGGCTCCGCCGGGCTGAACGACGTCTCCAATCTCGGCAAGGACGGCAAGCCGCTGGCTGCCGACAGCCGCGTGCACCTGTTCAATCTCGGCAATTGCCTCTGGCATTCGGACTCATCGTTCCGGCCGATCCCGGCCAAATTCTCGTTGCTCTCGGCGCGCGTGGTGAACCCGAAGGGCGGCAACACCGAATTCGCCGACATGCGCGCGGCCTATGACGCGCTCGACGACGACACCAAGGCCGAGATCGACGACATGATCTGCGAGCACTCGCTGATGTATTCGCGCGGCTCGCTCGGCTTCCTCGACTACACTGAAGAAGAGAAGGAGCTGTTCAAGCCGGTGCTGCAGCGCCTGGTGCGAACCCATCCCGTGCACGGCCGGAAATCGCTGTATCTGTCATCGCATGCCGGCAAGGTGCGCGGCATGAGCATGCCCGAGGGGCGGCTGTTGCTGCGCGACCTCAACGAGCATGCGACGCAGCCGGAGTTCGTTTATGTCCATAAATGGACCGTGCAAGACCTCGTGATGTGGGACAACCGCCAGACCATGCACCGCGTCCGCCGCTACGCCCAGTCACAGCCCCGCGACATGCGCCGCGCAACCGTCGCCGGCACCATGCCGACGGTGGCGCAGGAAGCGGCGGAGTAAGTTATTCCGCTGTCGTCCCGGGCAACGATTCCGTCCCCGCGGCGACGGCGAAGCTACGCGTGCCCCGCCTCACCCGACAGCATGCCGGGATCGATCCCGATCTTGCGCAGCGCGCGGCTGTATTTCTCGTCGACGTCATCGCCGAACACGAGATCGGCGTCGGCGTCGCAATGCAGCCAGCCATTGCCCTGGATTTCGTTTTCGAGCTGGCCCGGCGCCCAGCCGGCATAGCCGAGCGCAAGAATGGCGTGCTTGGGCCCGGCACCCTTGGCGATCGCTTTCAGGATATCGACGGTCGCGGTAAGGCAGATGCCTTCGTCGATGCGCAGCGTGGCGTTCTCGAGGAAGAAATCGCTGGAATGCAGCACGAAGCCGCGGCCGGTCTCCACCGGCCCGCCGCGCAGCACCTGCATGCTCTCGGCGTTCTCCGGCAGCTCGATCTGCTCGGCCTTGTTGATGATGTTGAGCTGCACCAGGAGCTCGGGAAAATCGATGCTGCCCGCCGGGCGATTGACCATGATGCCCATGGCGCCGTCGGCGGAATGCGCGCACATATAGATCACCGAGCGCTCGAAGCGCGGATCACCCATCACCGGCATCGCGATCAGCAGCCGGCCATCGAGGTAGCCGCGCGCAGACGAATTATCGCCAATCCCGGCGGGCTTGATATCGCCGAGGCCAGCAATTTTTCGACGCCCGTCGCCTATTCTTTTGCCTTGAGGGTCCATCCGCAAAGCACTCTCAATTCATGCTACATCCTGATATTGGGTGACCGTCCTGTCAATCAAGCTTAGGGCCAAGTTTTTGGGACCAAGTTTTTGCAGCCAGCGCGCTCACAAGCAATTCAATGGTTCACGCCACTTCCAGCCTGTAAAGACGTCTCATGAACGCCATAGTTCCCCTGCGCGCAGCGCTCGGCTTTGCCGCGACGCTGTTTGCGAGTTCATTTTCGGTCGAAGCCCAAGCCCAGGATGCCTCGCCCTGGCAAAAGGACGGACATTCGGCCGTGCGGCTGCTTGCGGGCTCGCGCAGCGGCGCGGTGCTGCTCGGCGGCGTCGCCTTTCAGCTGCAGCCGGGATGGAAGACATATTGGCGCACCCCCGGCGATTCCGGCGTGCCGCCACGATTCGATTTCTCGAAGTCCGACAATGTCGAGGCGGTGACGGTATTGTGGCCGGCGCCGAAAAAATTCGACGACGGCGCCGGCGGCGTGTCGCTCGGCTATCACGACCAGATCGTGCTGCCGCTCCGGATCGTCGCCAAGAATGTCGACAAGCCGGTGACCTTGCGCGCCGAGATCAACTATGCCGTGTGCGAGAAACTCTGCATCCCCGTCGAGGCGAATGCGGAGCTCGCTTTCAACGGCGTCGCCAGCACCGAGGACAGCGCGCTGTTCGCCGCGCTCGACACGGTTCCAAAGCCCGCCAATGTCGGCGACCCCAACCCGCTCACCATCCGCGACGTCAAGCGCGAGGGCAAATCCGAGGTGCTGGTCGACGTGGTTACGCCGGACGACCGCGCCGTTAATCTGTTTGTCGAGGGACCGACGCCGGATTGGGGCCTGCCGGTACCGAAGCTGGTCGAACACTCCCCGCCCGGGGTGAAGCGTTTCTCGTTCCAGCTCGACGGCGTGCCGCCGGGCGTCAATCCCGACGGAGCCGCGCTGAAACTGACTCTGGTCGGCGGCGACCGGAGCTATGAGTTCAATATCAATCTGAATTGATTCTCACCGTCGCCTTCTCAGTGTCGTCCTGGCGAAACCGCGTTGTGCTATCTATGAGGCACGCTGGCCGACGCTTCCTAAACAACAAAAGCCGGCGGTAATGGGTCCTGGCTTTCGCCATGACGACACTGGCGTTAATGTTCCACCGAACCAAATCTTAACGAAGCGTTGATAGACCGAAGCCTCGCCGCATCCGCGCGGCAATCGCTTTGGGATTCCGCCGTGGCCGTGATGGATGCTGAGCCGACAACCGCCGTGCCGGGCAGCCTGTTCGCACGGCTGAGGGCGAAGCTTGCCGGCGGCAGCAGCGAAGCCTCGGTGACGCGGCGCCTTGCGGGCACCATCTTCATCATCCGCGTGCTGAGCGCGGGGATGGCCTATCTCTCCCAGATCCTGCTCGCGCGCTGGATGGGCAGCTCGGACTACGGCATCTATGTCTATGTCTGGACCTGGGTGCTGCTGCTCGGCAGCATGATGGATTTCGGCATCTCAGTGTCCGCGCAAAAGATCATTCCGGAATACCGCACCAGCGGCGACCATGCCCTGCTCCGCGGCTTCGTCTCCGGCAGCCGCTGGATGACCTTTGCGGCGTCTTCCGTGGTCTCGCTGCTGCTGGCCGGCATCGTCAAGCTGCTGTCGCCGTTCATGACGCAGGGCGAAATCGTGCCGCTCTATATCGGCTGCCTGACGCTGCCGCCCTTCGTCGTCGCCAACACCCAGGACGGCATCGCGCGCTCGCACGATTGGATGCGGCTCGGCCTGATGCCGCAATTCATCGTACGGCAGGCCCTGATCATCGGCTTCACGGCGGGCGCGCTTGTGCTCGGCTTCGACCTCGGCGCGACCGCAGCGATGATCGCGAGTTCGGCCGCGGTGTGGATCGCGATGATCGGGCAGATGATCGTGCTCAACCGTCGCCTAGCCGGCCATATCGAAGCCGGACCGAAGGCCTATGATTTCCGCGGCTGGCTCGCGATCTCGCTGCCGATCCTGCTGGTCGAAAGCTTCTATCTCCTGCTCTCCTACACCGATGTGCTGGTGCTGCAGCAATTCCGCTCGTCGGCGGAGGTCGGCGTCTATTTCGCCGTGGTGAAGACGCTGGCGCTGGTGTCGTTCATCCATTACGCGATGTCCGCAACAACGGCGCATCGTTTCGCCGAATATAACGCGCTTGGTGACAAGGCGCGGCTGTCGGCTTATGTCGCGCATGCCATCAACTGGACGTTCTGGCCGTCGCTCGCGGCGACCATCGTGCTGCTCGCTTTCGGCAAGCCGCTGCTCTGGCTGTTCGGCCCGCAATTCGTCGGCGGCTACGACATCATGTTCGTCGCTGCGATCGGCCTCGTGGTGCGCTCGGCGATCGGCCCGGTCGAGCGGCTGCTCAACATGCTCGGCCATCAGCACATCTGCGCGCTCGCCTATGCGCTCGCCTTCGTGATGAATGTGGTGCTGTGCGTGGCACTGGTGCCACGCTTCGGCGGCCATGGCGCGGCCGCCGCGACCTCGATCTCGCTCACCTTCGAGACGGTACTTTTGTTCTGGATCGTGCGCCGCCGGCTCGGCCTGCATGTGCTGGCCTTCGGCAAATAATCCTTAAAATACAACGGACGTTTTGCCCGCCGCCGGGCACAGGATTCCGATTTGCCTATTCCGTAACCAGCGGTACGCAGGACGGAGATCCCGTTTCGGCGGCTGCGAAGGGCGAAAATCACCACTGGAATCCCGCCTGCGAATGAATCATTCTTATTCTTCGTGGTGCGTTGCGGCTGAAACTGCGTCGCCCTTAGATAGCCGCAGATTCAATCTAACACCCCGTGAACATGATCGATCCGCTTTACGTTGCATCGGGCTTCGGCGTTGGCCTCCTGGTCGGAATGACCGGCGTCGGCGGCGGCTCGCTGATGACCCCGCTTTTGATTCTGCTCTTCGGCATTCATCCCTCGACCGCCGTCGGCACCGACCTGCTCTATGCCGCCGCGACCAAGACCGGCGGCAGCGTGGTGCACGGCGTCGCACGCAGCATTCACTGGCCGGCCGTGATCCGGCTTGCCTGCGGCAGCATCCCCGCCAGCATTCTGACACTGCTGGCGATGTGGCAGCTCGGGCTCGACGGCGAATCGCAGCGTAGCCTGGTCAATCTGGTCCTCTGCTTCGCGCTGCTGCTGACCGCGACCTCGCTGATCTTCCGCAAATCGATCCTGGATCGCTACCGCTCGCGCATGGAGCGCGTCGATGACAGGACGATCACTGTCGCGACGGTTACCACGGGCGTGGCGCTCGGCGTGCTGGTCTCGATCTCTTCCGTGGGCGCCGGCGCGGTCGGCGTCACCGCGCTGCTGCTGCTCTATCCGCGGCTGCCGATGGCGAAGATCGTCGGCTCCGACATCGCTCATGCCGTGCCGCTGACGCTGGTCGCCGGCGCCGGCCACTGGCTGCTCGGGGCCGTCGACTGGCATTTAATGGGCGTGCTGCTGCTCGGCTCGCTGCCCGGCATCATCATCGGCAGCTACGCCGCGGTGCGCGTGCCGCAGACGGTGCTGCGCGTCGCACTCGCCTCCATCCTGATCGTGGTGGCCGGCAATATCGCGTCGAAGGAGTTGAATTTGTCGACGTCAACCGTAGCCGCCCTGGTGAGCAGCACGGGGCATTGAGGCGCTTGCGTAGGATGGGTTGAGCGTCAGCGAAACCCATCGCCCAAAGAAAAGGTGGGTTTCGCTAGCGCTCAACCCACCCTACGATTCCTGAATAGACGCGCTTACTCCGCGGTCCAGCCGCCGTCGATGGAGTAGTTCGAGCCGGTGATCTGCGCGGCATCGTCGCTGCAGAGGAACAGCGCCAGAGCGGCGACCTGCTCGGAGGTCACGAATTCCTTGGTCGGCTGCGCCGCGAGCAGCACGTCCTTGATGACCTGCTCCTTGGTCATGTTGCGCGCCTTCATCGTTTCCGGGATTTGATGCTCGACCAGCGGGGTCCAGACATAGCCGGGCGAGATGCAGTTCACGGTGATCTTGAATTGCGCAAGCTCAAGGGCTGCGGTCTTGGTGAGGCCGGCGATGCCGTGCTTGGCCGAGACATAGGCCGACTTGAAAGGCGAGGCCACCAGCGAGTGCGCCGAGGCGGTATTGATGATGCGGCCCCAGCCACGCTTCTTCATGCCGGGGATGGCGGCGCGGATGCCGTGGAACGCCGACGACAGGTTGATCGCGATGATCGCGTCCCACTTCTCGATCGGGAATTCCTCGATCGGCGAGACGAACTGGATGCCGGCATTGTTGACGAGGATGTCGACCGAGCCGAAGGTCTTTTCGCCGGTCGCGATCATGTCCGCGATCTCCGCGGGCTTGGTCATGTCGGCCGAGGAATAGAGCGCCTTGACCTTGTAGTCGGTCTCGATGGCGGAACGCTCCTTCTCGATATCGGCGGGCGTGCCAAAGCCGTTGATCACGACGTTGGCGCCGGCGCTCGCAAAGGCGCGCGCATACGCAAGCCCGATGCCGCTGGTTGAACCGGTCACAACTGCGTTCTTGCCTGTCAACGTTCCCATATTTCCTTCACTCCTGTTTGCCGACGGGGGTCTCGGTAGCGTCCCCCGTCAAGTCGTAAGTCACCATGGTTTCCCCGGACTGCGGCCGTTCTAGCCACTCTTTGTGACGCATCGACAAATAAACGTCACGAACACCGGCATTCCAGTGCTCGGTCATGGCGACATGGGAAAAGTCGTAGTCCTTCGAGGAGGTCTCGTAGTTCTTGCTCTTGTAGATCAGGTGCACCACGGTGACGGTATTTTCCTTCGCCACCTTGCGCAGATAGTCGACCGACGGGTCACTTTGCAGGTGCTCCGGCAGCTTCTCGATGAGGTCGCGCACGGCCCTGCGGGCGTTATGGATCTGCCGGTTCTTGTCGGTGTTCATCCGGGTGCGGCTGGAAAAGCGGATGTCCTTTTCGCGCTCGGCCGCTTCCAGCAGCGTCTCCGGCACCGGCCCGCGGGCGCTGAAGAGATCGACCTGGAAGATCAGGAGATCGCGATCGGTCTCCGCATCCAGCACGTAATCGAGCGGCGTGTTGGAGGCGATGCCGCCATCCCAATAATATTCGCCGTCGATCAGGATGGCGGGAAAGCCCGGCGGCAGCGCGCCGGAAGCCATGATGTGCTCGGGGCCGATCCGCTTGCCCTGCCGGCTGAATTCGACATTGTCGAAATAGCGGAAATTACCCGTGGTGATGCCGACCGCGCCGACCGAGAGACGGCATTTGAGGTCGTTGATGCGGTCGAAATCGACCAGCCGCTCCAGCGTCTTCTTCAGCGGCGAGGTGTCGTAATAGCTCAGCGACGTCGCGCTGTTGACCGGCCAGATCGCCGACGGCGGGATGCGTGGGGTGAAGAAGCCGGGCACGCCGAAGGTCGCGATGATCGCCGCCGACGTTTCGTTGAAGACGGTGCGGCTCCTCTCGCTCTTGAGCACGGGATTCCACGGCACCGGCGCCGAGACCATCTCCCAGAATTCCTTCAGGCGGTCGACGCGCTGATCCGCCTCATTGCCGGCGATGATTGCGGCATTGATCGCGCCGATCGAGATGCCGGCGACCCATTCCGGATCGAAGCCGTTGCGGCACAGCGCCTGGAAGGCGCCAGCCTGATAGGAGCCGAGGGCTCCACCTCCCTGCAACACCAGCACACGGCGCGCGTCCGCAGGGACGTCGGGTTGGGGATGATCTGTCATGGCCGATCCGTTTTGTACCGGTCTTGATACCGATCGCTTATAGAAATCGATGCACGGTGGCGTCAGTTCACGATGGCGTCAACCAGCACAACTGACGCAAGTTTGGGCCAAGCGCATCAACTGCGGTCAGTAGACGCCAAAATCAGGGTCCAAAAAACCTTGTATTTGGTATTGGGTGCATAGCTCGCGGCTATGCCTAATTTTGTGACACCGCTTTTCAGCATGTTCGCTTTGTGCGGCGGCGAGTCGCGCCAGCCGGAAAACGCTTCCGCCAGCGTATGATAGCCGGCCGAGACGTTTTCGACCGCGACGGTCGCAGCAAAGCCGGCGGTGCTGAGGCGCTTGGCAAGCGGCGCCCGAACATCATGATCCAGCTTGTTCTTTTCCGCCATGACGCCGGACTGGGCCTCCGCCAGCGCCATCAGATCGGGGTCGACCGTGACCGCGCCCAGGCCATTGTTCTGGCGGTACTGCGAGATCATCGAAGCCGCCGCCACCGGGTCCAGATGCGCGCCGGGGGTCCCGATGTCGACATACATGGCCGGGGTTTCCACCGGAGCCTCGGCCGCACAGCCTGCAAGCAATAATGTTACGAAAACGGCCGCAAGCCTGCGCATCAACAACCCGCCCCAGATGAGCAGGCGTTGTTGCATACCAACCGTGGCTGAAAGGTGAACGCGGACTAAATTTCCGTGTTCATTCCGGGGCTGCGAAAATGCGATACCGGCGGGGTTTGAGGCCGATGATCTCGCCCGGCTTCAGTTCCCGGTCTCGCGGGGCGTCGATCTCGATCACCGTCTTGCCCTGCGACAGCACGACTTCCGCCCGCTGGACCGGACCGAAGCTGCGAACATGGGCGATCTCGCCTTGAAGTACTCCAGCGCCGGCAGGGCCGATCTGCATGTCGTGGCGTCGCACGAATAGTCTGGAAGCGCCGGGTCGCGCACCATCAGGCGCAATGTCGAGCTTCTCGCCGTCGAGCTGCACGCAGTCATCCCCGACCTGCACCGGCAGCTCGATCGACTCTCCGATAAAGCCGTGCACGAAAGCGCTGGCCGGGCGGTCATAGACCTCGACCGGCGTACCGACCTGTTCGATCCGCCCCTTGTCCATCACCACGACACGGTTGGCGACCTCGAGCGCCTCTTCCTGGTCGTGGGTCACGAAGATCGAGGTCACGTTGATCTCCTGGTGCAGCGAACGCAGCCACTGCCGCAGCTCCTTGCGCACCTTGGCATCGAGCGCGCCGAAGGGCTCGTCGAGCAGGAGGATGCGCGGCTCGATCGCGAGCGCGCGGGCCAGTGCGATGCGCTGGCGCTGGCCACCGGAAAGCTGGCTCGGATAGCGGTTGGCGAGCCAGTCGAGCTGCACCAGATCGAGCAGTTCCTTGACGCGGGCGCGGATGGCCGCCTCATCCTTGCGGATGGCGCGCGGCTGCACGCGCAGGCCGAAGGCCACATTCTCGAACACGCTCATGTGGCGGAACAGCGCATAATGCTGGAACACGAAGCCGACATGGCGTTCGCCGGCCTTGCGCAACAAGGCATTCTCGCCGTCGAAGAACACCTCGCCGGCATCCGGCCAGTCCAGCCCGGCGATGATCCGCAACAGCGTGGTCTTGCCCGAACCGGACGGCCCGAGCAGCGCCAGCAATTCACCGTCGGCCACCCTGAGATCGACGCCGTCGATGGCAGCGAACGTGCCGAATCTCTTGAAGAGATTTCTGACTTCAATGGTCATGGGACGGTTTCCCTTCGTCCAGATGCCGTTCCAGGATGGTCTTGGCGATCAACGTGATCAGCGCCAGCATGGCAAGCAGCGATGCGATCGCGAACGAAGCGACGAATTGATATTCGTTGTAGAGAATCTCGACCAGCAGCGGCATGGTATTGGTCTCACCGCGAATATGGCCCGAGACCACCGAGACCGCGCCGAACTCGCCCATGGCGCGCGCATTGCACAGCAGGACGCCGTAAAGAACGCCCCATTTGATATTGGGCAGGGTGACGCGGAAGAAAGTCTGCAAGCCGGAGGCGCCGAGCGAAATCGCGGCCTCCTCTTCCTGCGTGCCCTGCTCCTGCATCAGCGGAATCAGCGCGCGGGCGACGAAGGGGAATGTCACGAACAGCGTTGCCAGCGTCATGCCGGGCACGGCAAACAGCAGCCGGATATCCTGGCTTGCAAGCCATGGACCGAAGAAGCCTTGCGCGCCGAACAACAGCACGAACACCAGACCCGATATGACCGGCGAAACCGAGAACGGCAGATCGATCAGCGTCACCAGAAATGTCTTGCCGCGAAATTCGAACTTCGCGACCGCCCAGGCCGCGACGAGCCCGAATACCAGGTTGAGGCCGACCGAAATCGCGGCGATCAGGAGCGTGAGCCTGATCGCGGACAGGGCCTCCGGATTGCCGAGCGCCGTGACATAGGCAGTGATGCCCCTGGAGAACGCCTGCGCGAACACCACGATCAGCGGCAGCACGACGAAGATGCCGAGGAAGGTCACCGCGGCACCGATGATGGCGATGCGCACGGCCCTCGGCTCAGTGCGCGGATCGGCAGGCAGCGCGGACAGGCGGAGAGTGTCCTTTGGATAAGCGACCGAAAAAGACTGCGGCAATTCCATCGTCATCGTCGTCGCCTCAAAGCGCCGGCGCGCGGGTCTGCGCCCAGCGTTGCAGCCGGTTGACCGCAAAGATGATCAGGAAGGAGGCGATCAACATCACGACCGCGATCGCGGTCGCGTCCGCATAGCGGAACTCGGAAAGGCGGATCACGATCAACAGCGGCGCGATCTCGGAAACGTTCGGCAGATTGCCGGCGATGAAGATCACCGAGCCATATTCGCCGACGGCCCGCGCAAAGGCGAGTGCAAGGCCCGTCAGCAGCGCCGGCGTGAGGCTCGGCAGGATCACGCGCCGGATGATGTGCCAGCGATTGGCGCCGAGGCTCGCCGCGGCCTCCTCTATCTCCGGATCGAGGTCGATCAATACCGGCTGCACCGTGCGCACGACAAAGGGAATGCCGATGAAGATCATCGCGACGAAGATTCCGATCGGCGTGAAGGCGACCTTGATGCCGAGCTGGGCAAGCGGCGCGCCGAGGAGGCCTTTCTCCGCAAACAGCGCGCTCAGCGCAACGCCGGCGACCGCGGTTGGAAGCGCAAAGGGAATATCGACGATGGCATCGAACAGGCGGCGGCCTGGAAAGCGATAGCGCACCAGTGCCCAGACAATGATCGTACCCATCACCAGATTGACGCAGGCGGCCGCAAAGGCGAGCCCGAACGACGTCTTGAGCGCGTTGAGCGTGCGCCGGCTGGTCACAATGGCCCAGAATTGATCCGGGCTGAGCTCGAAGGAGCGAATGAACAGGCCGGCGAGTGGAATCAGCACGATCACCGAAAGCCAGGTCAGCGTCAGGCCCATGGTGAGGCCGAAACCCGGTAGAGTGCTGCGTCTCGTTGCGATCGCGGTCACAAGGTGCCCTGCTCCACGTCGTCAGTTCTTGTAGATCTGATCGAAGATGCCGCCTTCGGCGAAGTGATCCTTCTGCGCCTTGGTCCAGCCGCCAAAGACGTCGTCGATGGTGAAAAGTTCGACCTTGGCGAAGGAGTTTTCGTACTGCTTAGCGATTTCGGGATCGCGCGGACGATAGGAATTGCGCGCGGCGATTTCCTGCCCCTCCTTCGTATACCAATACTTCAGATAGGCCTCCGCCGCGGCGCGCGTACCCTTCTTGTCGGCGACTGAATCGACCACCGCCACCGGCGGCTCAGCCAGGATCGAGGTCGAGGGCGCAACGATCTCGAACTTGTCCTGTCCGAACTCGCGCAGCGCGAGGAACGCCTCGTTCTCCCAGGCGATCAGCACGTCTCCGACGCCGCGCTCGACGAACGTCACGGTCGAGCCGCGCGCGCCGGTGTCAAGCACCGGCACGTTCTGATAGAGATCGGCCACGAATTTCTTCGCCTTCTCCGCCGATCCAAACTTCTTTTGCGCAAAACCCCAGGCCGCGAGGTAATTCCAGCGCGCGCCGCCCGAGGTCTTTGGATTCGGCGTGATGACCGCAACACCCGGCTTGATGAGGTCGTCCCAGTCCTTGATGGCTTTCGGATTGCCCTTGCGCACCAGGAATACGATCGTCGAGGTGTAGGGCGACGCATTCAACGGCAGCCGCTTCTGCCAATCCGCCGCGAGAAACCCTTTTGCCGCGATCGCATCGATGTCATAGGCAAGCGCCAGCGTGACCACGTCTGCCTGCAGCCCGTCGATCACCGACCGGGCTTGCGCGCCCGAGCCGCCATGCGATTGCTTGATCTCGATGGTCTTGCCGGTTTCCTTCTGCCACGTGTCGGCAAATGCCTTGTTGAAATCAACATAAAGCTCGCGCGTCGGATCGTAGGAAACGTTGAGCAAAGTCACGTCGGCGGCATGAGCAGAGCCTGCCCAGAGCAACATTGCGGCAACAGCGAGAATACGCCGGATCATCATTTTCTCCATAGCGCCCGGTGATACACCGAAGCACACGGATGAAACTCTCCATGAAGAGGCTTCAAGTCAACGAAAGCGGTTTTTCTTCTTCGCCAAGCGACAACGTCGTTGTGCTACGAAGCCTTCATCGTGTGGATGCCGCATTCTGTCTTGCCGCGGCCGCGCCAGCGACCCGCGCGTGCATCCTCATCGGGCGCAGCCCGACTGGTGCAAGGCATACACCCAACCGACAGGAATCCCGATGCGACCAATGGATGCGGCGGCAATTCGGCGAGCTTGAAGATCGCCTCGATCTCCTCGCGCGAGACATTGGCAAAGGGATTGAATTTCAGCCGCGTGCCGTCGGCCTCGACGACCGGAATATCGGCGCGCAGGCCACCCTGGAACCGCTTGCGGCCGTTGATCCAGGCCGCGAACGGTTTTAGCGCGCGCGCCAACGGTTCCACTTTGCGGATGCGGCAGCAGGCATCAGGATCGGAAAACCAGAGCTCGCGCTCACCATCCTCGCGCGACAGTGTCGCCTCGTCGGGCTTGATTGAACGAACATCGCGAAGGCCGAGCTTTTCGATCAGCGTATCGCGATAGGCGAGCGTCTCCTCGAACAGCCAGCCGGTATCGAGAAAGATTACCGGGATCGACGGGTCGACATCGGCCATCACCTTGAGCAGCGCGGCGGACTCGGTACCGAACGACGAGACCAACGCGAGCTGGTCGCGGCCGACGACCTTCAATGCCGCCGCGATCACTTCGTGCGGCGAGGCATCGCGGAGCGCGCGGTCAAGCTCGTCCGCCGCCGGCAGAACGCCTGCCGGCAAAGCGGACGAGACTTGAGACGCGAGCGCACTCATAAACCCGCACTTTCGGAATGGCGAAGCTGCATGCGCCGATGCAGCGCGGTGATCCGGCCATCGCCGGTCGGCTGATAGAACACGGAATAGCGTTTGACCGTCTGGGCAAACGCCTCGGCGTCGGCCTGCTTCTTCACCTCGAAGGTGTCGAAGCCGGCGCGCAGCATGAACACGAACTGGTCGCGCAGCACCTGCCCTGTCGCGCGCAGTTCGCCGCGATAGAGATAGCGCTCGCGGAGCAGCCGCGCCTGGCTATAAGCGCGACCGTCGCGAAACGTTGGAAATACCAGCGCGACCGAACCGAGCCGATCGAGATAGGGCACGAGGTCGTCGATGTCGCGGTTGTTTGGCCAGATCACGCCGATTTTTCCCGTGCGCGCAAACAGCGCCTCGGGATTTTCCAGGAAACGCGTAGCCGAAACCAGGATCGCGCCGTCCGCCGGCGGCTCCGCGCCGTCGGCGACATGGACGAATTGATCGGGAACGATATTCCCGCCCTTAACGAGTGGCATAGACGCGCTCCCTGAATGGCTCGACGCCGAGCCGCTTCACCGTATCGACGAACAATTCGTCGGGCCGGGAGCGCAGCGCGAGATAGGCCTCGACGACATCCTCGATGACGTCAGCGACTTCGTCGAATTTCACCGCGGGGCCGATCAGCGTGCCGAGTTCGGCCTGCTCGTCGGCACGGCCGCCGATGGTGATCTGATAGACTTCCTCGCCGTTCTTCTCGACGCCGAGAATGCCGATATGGCCGATATGGTGATGGCCACACGCATTGATGCAGCCGGAAATATTGATGTGCAGCCGGCCGATCAGATTGGCGGTGTCGTGGTTGGCAAAGCGCCGCGTCAGCTCCTGCGCGATCGGGATCGAGCGCGCATTCGCCAGCGAGCAATAGTCCAGCCCCGGGCAGGCGATGATGTCCGAGATCAGATTGACGTTGGGCGTGGCGAGGCCGAGCTTGTCCAGCGCCTTCCACAGCGCCGGCAGGTCGCGGCGCGCCACATGCGGCAGTGCCAGGTTCTGCTCATGGCCGACGCGGATTTCGCCGAAGGAATATTTGTCGGCGAGATCGGCCAGCGCATCCATCTGGTCGGCGGTGGCATCGCCCGGAGGGCCGCCTACCGGCTTCAGCGAGATGGTGACGATCGCATAACCCTGCGCCTTGTGCGGGAACACCGAGTTGGTGCGCCAGGCCTCGAACTTCGGGTCCTGCGCCGCCTTGCGCAACTCGTCCGGCATGTGCGGCAGCTTCTCATAGGCCGGATAATAGAAGCGCGAGCGGATATCCTCGACCACTTCCTCATCCAGCTTCAACGCGCCTTCGCGCGTCTGCTGCCATTCTTCCTCGACTTCGGATGCGAACTTCTCGATGCCGAGCTCGTGCACCAGGATCTTGATGCGCGCCTTGTAGATGTTGTCGCGGCGGCCGTACTGGTTGTAGACGCGCATGATCGCTTCGACATAGCTGAGCAGGTCGCGGCCATGGACGAACGGCTTGATGATCTTGCCGATGAAGGGCGTGCGGCCGAGGCCGCCGCCGACGAGCACTTCGAAACCGGTTTCGCCCGCCTCGTTCTTGAGCAGCCGCAAGCCGATGTCGTGGATCTTGATGGCGGCGCGGTCATGCGCGGAGGCGGTGATCGCGAACTTGAATTTGCGCGGCAGGAAGGAAAATTCCGGATGCAGCGTCGTGTATTGCCGCAGGATTTCCGACCAGATCCGCGGGTCCTCGATCTCGCCGGGCGCGACGCCGGCCCACTGGTCCGACGTGACATTCCGCGTATTGTTGCCCGAGGTCTGCATCGCATGGATACCGACCTCGGCGAGATCGGCCAGCGCGTCGGGCAATTCGGCGAGCTTGATCCAGTTGAACTGGATGTTCTGGCGGGTGGTGAAATGACCGTAGCCACGGTCATAGCGGCGCGCGACATGCGCGAGCCGCCGGAGCTGGTTTGACGAGAGCGTGCCATAGGGAATGGCGACACGGAACATGTAGGCGTGAAGCTGCAGATAGACGCCGTTCTGCAACCGCAGCATCTTGAACTCGTCTTCGGAAAGCTCGCCGGACAGGCGGCGCTTCACCTGGTCGCGAAACTCCGCGACGCGCTCGTTGACCAGCGTGCGGTCGATCTCATCATAGGCGTACATTGCAATCTCTTCTTACGCTTGCACCGGCAGGCCGATATTGGCGCCGACGCCAATGGTAACACCGGAGCGGCGGATCTGCTCGCGCAGATTGCCCGGCTCGATCTTGCCGCCGTCACCGATCTCGACCGGCGCAATATAGGGGCCGATTGCGCCGAGATCGTCGGCGACGGATTCGGCGAGCAAGGCGCGTGCTTCGTCGGCGGCACGAACGATGGCAGCACGGGACAGGTCGGTGCTCCAGTCCTTGGCCGCGGTGCGATAGATCACGACGCCATCCCAGGTGCGGTTCGCGGTCACGACCGAGGGGCCTGTTATCTTGATCTTCTGCTGCAATGGGGAGGTCATTGGGCTGCTTCCAGGATGTCAGAGAGGGTGAGGTTGATGTTCTGGCGGCGCCAGGGCGCGGAATGCGCCACGACGTCGCCGATGATGAGGATGGCCGGACCGCTGTCGACGGAAGCGACGAGGTCGGGCAATTGCTCGAGCGTGCCGACAGCGGCCTCCGCATCCGGCCGCGTCACGCGCGCGAACACGCCGACCGGCGTCTGCGGCGAACGGCCAGCCGCGAGCAGGCCGTCGCGCACGCTGGGTGCGGCGGTCATGCCCATGTAGACGACGACCGTCATTTGCGTGTCGGTCAGCGTCGACCAATCGACCAGATCGGCATCGTCAGCCTTGTGCGCGGTAAGAAAGCTAATGCGCAGCGCCTTGCGGCGGAACGTCAGCGGCACCTCGAACTGCGCGGCGGCACCGATGGCGGCCGTGATGCCCGGCACGATGGAATAGGAAACGCCGGCCTGGCGCAGCGCCTCGACTTCCTCACCGCCGCGGCCGAACACAAAGGCATCGCCGCCCTTCAGCCGCACCGCGCGCTGGCCCGATTGGGCGGCGGCGATCATCAGCTGATTGATGGCTTCCTGGCCAATGCCGGGCTTGCCGACACGACGCCCAACCGGGACGCGCGAGGCGTCGCGGCGGATGCGATCGAGAATTTCTGATGAAACCAGCTCGTCGTAGAACACGACGTCGGCGTCCGACAGCGCGCGCAGCGCCTTGATGGTGAGCAGATCGGGATCGCCGGGTCCGGCGCCGACCAGCGTGACATGGCCCTGTGCTACTCCTTGCGCCTTGCCCGAGGCAAAGGCGCTGGCGTCAGCAATCTTGTTCAGCGCGGCTTCGGCGTCGTCCTTGTGGCCGGACAGAACCAGCGCGCCGATCGGACCGTCGATCACGCGTTCCCAGAAACGGCGGCGCAGCGGCATCTCGGGGATGCGCCCATGAATGGATTTGCGGAAGCGGCCGATGAATTTGGCGAGATCGCCGATCCGCGCCGGCAGCACGGCCTCGATCTTCTCGCGCACGCGGCGCGCCACCACCGGCGACGTCCCCCCGGTGCCGATCGCGACCACGACATCACCGCGATCGACGATCGCCGGAAAGATGAAAGTGGAATGGACGAGGTCGTCCATCACATTGACGGGCAGGCCGACCGATTTGGCGCGCGCCGACATGGCAACGCCAACATCGCCGGCGCCGGCGCAGAACACCGCGACCACGCCTGTGAGATCGGCCGCGAGCGGATCGCCCTTGGCAAATTCAATTCTCGCAAGCTGCGCCGGCTCGAGGCCCTGCACATCATGCTCGCCGCGATGTTCGCCTTGGGTCGCATACCAGCGGATGCGCGCGCCGGCAGCGACCAGCACGCGCAACTTGGCGCGCGCCAGCTCACCCTGGCCAACCAGGGCAACCAGACCGGTTTGCAGATCGAGGAATACCGGCAGATAGCGCATGCGAAACTCACCTTCCCGCCTTCGGGGTTGACTGAAATTATTTTCTCTCTAAGTGTCTTGCAACCCTCACAAAGAGAAAATTATTTCTTCTCTATTGCTGATGGCAGATGGAATATTCGCCTCTTAAGGCCAAGGTCAACGAGATGTCTGTTCTCACCAACAACTCCCACCTCAAGCGGCGGCCTCACGCCCCGCTCGTTCAACCCTCTCAAGCAGCTTCCGTGCCGCAAATTTTTGACGACAGCGTCTCGATGGACCATCTCGACGCGCTGGAGGCGCAGAGCATCTACATCCTGCGGGAGGCCTTTGCGCGGCTGAAGAAGCTCGCGCTGCTGTGGTCGCTCGGCAAAGACTCCAACGTCATGATCTGGCTCGCCCGCAAAGCCTTCTTCGGCCGCGTGCCGTTCCCGGCGCTGCATGTCGATACCGGCAAGAAGTTTCCGGAGATGTACGCGTTCCGCGATCGCTACGGCAAGGAATGGGAGCTTGATCTTCGTGTCGAGCCCTGCCCGCCGATCGACGCGGTCGATCCGACCTTGCCGCCGGCCGCGCGCTCCGCCGCGCGCAAGACCGAAGGCCTGAAGATGGCGCTCGCCAAATACGGTTTCGACGGCCTGATCGCCGGCATTCGCCGCGACGAGGAAGCCACGCGCGCCAAGGAGCGCGTGTTCTCGCCGCGCGGGCTCGAAGGCGGATGGGACGTGCGCGACCAGCCGCCGGAGTTCTGGGACCAGTTCAACGCCTCGCCGCCGCCGGGCGCCCATCTGCGCATTCACCCGATCCTGCATTGGACCGAGGCCGACATCTGGGCCTACACCCAGCGTGAGAACATCCCGATTATTCCGCTTTATCTCGCCAAGGACGGCAAGCGTTATCGCTCGCTGGGCGATGCCGACATCACTTTCCCGGTGCAATCGACCGCGGCGAATATCGAGGAAATCCTCGTCGAGCTCGAACAGACCAAGGTGCCGGAGCGCGCCGGCCGCGCGCTTGACCACGAGACCGAGGACGCCTTCGAGCGGCTTCGTGTCGCCGGCTATCTCTGAGACCCGAGGCGCTGTCATGAACATGATCGTCAACCACTCGCTCTCGGCAACGCCGAACGGGACCACGCGGCCGCAGGTACGCATCGTCATCGTCGGCCACGTCGATCACGGCAAGTCGACGCTGGTCGGCCGCCTCCTGCACGAGACCGGCAGCCTGCCCGAGGGCAAGCTCGACATGCTCAAAGCCGTCAGCGCGCGGCGCGGCATGCCGTTCGAATGGTCGTTCCTGCTCGATGCGCTGCAAACCGAGCGCGACCAGGGCATCACCATCGACACCACGCAAATCCGCTTTCGCACCGGCTCGCGCGATGTCGTCCTGATCGACGCGCCGGGTCACGCTGAATTTCTGCGCAACATGATCACCGGCGCCTCGCAGGCCGATGGCGCGGTCCTGATCATCGACGCGCTGGAAGGCGTGCGCGACCAGACCCGGCGGCACGGCTATCTCCTGCATCTGCTTGGGATCAAGCAGGTCGCGGTCGTCGTGAACAAGATGGACCGTGTCGATTTCTCGGCTGAGCGCTTCAAGGAGATCAGCGACGAAATCTCCGCGCATCTGATCGGCCTCGGTGTTACGCCGACGGCCGTGATCCCGATTTCCGCGCGCGATGGCGATGGCGTTGCTTTGCGCACGCCGCGCATCGGCTGGTACAACGGCCCGACCGTGGTCGAGGCGCTGGATGCGCTGGAGCCCGCGCGGCCGCTCGCCAGCCTGCCGCTGCGGCTACCGGTACAGGCGATCTACAAATTCGACGACCGCCGCATTGTCGCGGGCCGCATCGAATCCGGCCACCTCGCCTCCGGCGATGAGATCGTCATCATGCCCGCCGGCAAGATCGCGAAGATCAAATCGGTCGAGAGCTGGCCGGTCACGCCGGTCAACGGCATACACGGCGCCGGCCGTTCGGTCGGCATCACGCTCGACCGCGAGCTCTTCATCGAGCGAGGCGACATCATCGCGCATGTGGGAAAAAGCCCGCGCGACACGCGCCGGCTGCGCGCGCGGATTTTCTGGCTGCATGACAAGCCGCTGTCCAAGGGCGACCAGATCCTGGTCCGGCTCGCCAACCGCGAAGCCCGCGCGGTGGTGGTCGATATCGAGAAGGCCGTCGATCCCGGCGCATTGTCGAGCAGCGAGAATACGGCGATCGCACGCAATCATGTCGGCGAGATCGACATCTCGCTGGCGCAGCCGATCGCGGCTGACGCCTATGCGGAGAATCCGCGCACCGGACGCCTCGTCATCGAGGTCTCCGGGCGTATCGCCGGCGGCGGCCTGGTGCTGTCAGTTGATGCCGGCCAGCGCGCGGTGCCGGTCGATATCGTGCCGGTGGAATCGGCGCTGCGTTCCGACGAGCGCTCGGCGCGCTATCGTCACAACGGCGCGGTGATCTGGCTGACGGGACTACCGGGCGCCGGCAAATCGACCTTGGCGAAGGCGCTGGAGCGGCGGCTGTTTTCCCGCGGCGGCTCGCCGATCCTGCTCGACGGCGACACCTTGCGCGCCGGCCTCAACGGCGACCTCGGCTTTTCGCCGAAAGACCGCAGCGAAAACATCCGCCGGCTGGCGGAAGTTGCGACGCATCTCGCCAGGAACGGCCACATTGCAATCGTCGCTGCCGTCTCGCCCGCGCGCGATGATCGCGCCGCCGCGCGCCGCATCGGCGATGAGCTGTTCCGCGAAATCTACGTGGCAACTCCGGCCGAGGTCTGCGAGGATCGCGACCCCAAGGGCCATTACGCCAAGGCCCGCGCCGGCGGGCTGTCAGGATTTACCGGCATCGGCAACGACTACGAGGCTCCGGCTCGCGCCGAATTGACGCTCGATACGAGCGGCCTGTCGGTCAGCGACGCCACCGACGAGATCGAGCGCATGCTGGCGATATCAGGCATTCTGCTGGAGGAAATGATCGATCTCGCCGCGAACATCTGAGGCGGCAGCGATCATAGCCATCTCCGTTGCAGATCAATCGCAACAACGCTATGTACGTTGCGTCGGAAAAGGCAGACTTGGTCTGGTAAGCCCAAGTCCTTTCGGTGACGAAAGCTCTGGTCTTTGGCCTCGTGCACGAGATCTCCACGACGAACATCGGACGCCGCCCGGGCGTCCCATTGTTCGTCCGTGTGATTCTCAAACCTGAGGAACGCTCCGGTCGAACATCGACCCAGGAGTAGTTCATGCACGATCGCCACTCGAATCCCTATGATGTCATCATTGCTGGCGCCGGCCCTGTCGGCCTGTTTCTCGCTCTCGAGCTGCGGCTCACGGGCCTTTCGGTCCTGGTGCTGGAGCAAGCCGAAGACCCGCGCTCCCCGTTGAAGCGGCTTCCGTTCGGAATGCGCGGCTTGTCAGTCCCCACCGTCGAAGCCCTTTACCGCCGCGGCTTGCTGGACGACGTCGCCGCCGCGCAGCGCGCGAACGATGCCTCGGGCCGCAGCACCGTGGCATCAGCACATTGGATGCGACAGTCGCGACGGCCGGCCGGCCACTTCGCCGGCATCCAGTTCTTTCACGACACCATCGACAGCTCGAGATGGCCGTATCGCCTGCCAAGTCCGGCCGGCACCGGCATGGCCGTCGATATGGAGACCCTCGAATCCGTCCTGGCCGCTCGCGCCAGCACGATGGGAGTCGACATCAGGCGCGGCTTCGGTGTCGAAGACCTCGACCAGTCGGATGACGAGGTGACTGTCCGCGCCGGTGGTGAGACATTTCGCGGGCGCTGGCTCGTCGGTTGCGATGGCGGGCGCAGCACGGTTCGCAAGGCGGCCGGCTTCGAATTCGTCGGCACCGATCCCGAGTTCACCGGCTACTCCGTCGAGGTCGAGATGGCTGATCCGGACAAGCTCCCCCTTGGCCGCCACTACACGCCGACAGGCATGTATACGTACGCGCAGCCGGGGACGATCGCGATGGTCGCGTTCGACGGCGGCGCTTTCCATCGAACCGAGCCCATCACGCTTGACCATGTGCAGGCGGTATTGCGCCGTATCTCCGGCACAGATGTCACCGTGACGGCGCTCCAGCTTGCCACCACCTGGACTGATCGCGCCTACCAGACGACGGCTTACCGCAAAGGGCGCGTGCTGCTCGCCGGCGACGCCGCGCACATCCACTCGCCCTTGGGCGGCCAGGGGCTCAACCTCGGGCTTGGTGACGCGATGAACCTCGGCTGGAAGCTTGCTGCCACGATCCGTGGCGACGCGCCGGCCGATCTGCTCGACAGCTATCCGAGCGAACGCCATCCGGTGGGAGCACAAATTCTCGATTGGTCGCGCGCCCAGGTCGCGCTCATGAGGCCGACCCGGAGCACGCGCGCGCTCGAAGCCATCGTCCGTGATCTCATCGGGACGCGCGATGGCGCGACATACTTCGCCGAGCGCGTGTGGGGTGTTTCGCTCCGCTACGATCTTGGCGGCCGCCATCCGCTCGTGGGCCGCAGCGTTCCCGACTTTGAACTGGCTGACGGGACGAAGGTTGGTGATCTCCTGAGAGAGGGGAGAGGCCTGTTGCTGGATTTCACCTCCCGGGCACCGTTTCAGGCGCTCGCAAGTCGCTGGCGTGGGCGGATCACCTATGTCGCAAGCGACGTCAAGGATCGGCTGGGCTTGAGCGCTGTGCTCGTGCGCCCCGACGGTTTCGTTGCCTGGGCAAGTGGGGTCGCCTCTGACGATGAAGGAGCGGTCCAGGCTGCCTCGCGATGGTTCGGAGAAGCTGAGGCAGCGCATACCTCCGACGCCGCGCGCGCGATTTAGACCTCAGCTTAGCCCTTCTCACGGGCCCCGCTTTGGCGCTAAAAGGGCCCTGAAAATCGCCCTTTGGCGCGGATTTTGCTGCGTTCATCCCCGAAAACGGCATCCCAACGCCCCTTCCTGCCAGGAAAGTCCTATCAATGAAGCGTGTCACAGCTCACGGATTGAAGATCGCCCCGGTTCTCCATGATTTCATCGCCAAGGAGGCGGCACCCAAGACCGGAATCGAGGCGGATGCATTCTGGGCGGGGCTGGCCGCCATCATCCGCGACCTCGGGCCGAAGAACCGGGAACTGCTCAAGGTGCGCGATACCCTGCAGGACAAGATCGACGCCTGGCATCGCGCGCATAAGGGCAAGTTCGACCTCAACGCCTACACCGCCTTCCTCAAGGAAATCGGCTATCTCCTCCCGGAGCCCGCGACCCACAAGGTCGAGACCGCCAATGTCGATGAGGAAATCGGCAAGATCTGCGGGCCGCAGCTGGTCGTCCCCCTCACCAATGCACGATACGCGCTGAACGCGGCCAATGCGCGCTGGGGCTCGCTCTATGATGCCTTCTACGGCACCGACGCGATCCCGCATGATCCGAGCGAGAGCGGAAAGGGCTTCAACAAGGCGCGCGGCGACAAGGTGATCGCCAAGGCCAAGACCTTCCTCGATGCCGCCGTGCCGCTTGCGACCGCGAGCCACACCGACGTCACCTCCTATAGCGTGATCGCCGGGCAGCTTTCCGCCAAGCTGAAGAGCGGCAACGCCACGGGCCTGAAGCACGCCGCCCAGTTTGCCGGCTACCAGGGAGCTGCGGACGCGCCGACCGCGATCCTGCTGGTCAACAATGGCCTGCATGTCGACGTCCAGATCGACCGCAAGCACGTCATCGGCAAGGACGACTCTGCCGGCGTCGCCGACATGGTCATGGAAGCCGCGGTCTCCACCATCCTCGACATGGAAGACAGCGTCGCCGCCGTTGACGCCGAAGACAAGGTGCTGGTCTATCGCAACACGCTGGGCCTCATGAATGGCACGCTCTCGGCCGATTTCGACAAGGGCGGCAAGACCATGACCCGCGCCCTCAATGCCGACCGCGTCTACAAGACACCTGCGGGCGGCGAGCTGAAGCTGCATGGGCGCAGCCTGCTGCTGATGCGCAATGTCGGCCATCACATGTTCACCGACGCCGTGCTCGACGAGAACGGCGAGGAAGTGCCGGAGGGCATTCTGGACGCCGCCGTCGCGGGCCTGCTCGCCATCCACGACCTCAAGGGCAGCTCCAAGACGAAGAACAGCCGCACCGGTTCGGTCTATATCGTGAAGCCGAAGATGCACGGCCCCGACGAGGTCGCGCTCACCTGCGAGATCTTTGCTCGCGTCGAGAAGATGCTGTCGCTGCCGGCGGATACCATCAAGGTCGGCATCATGGACGAGGAGCGCCGCACCACGGTCAACCTCAAGGCCTGCATCCAGAATGCGTCCAAGCGCATCATGTTCATCAACACCGGCTTCCTCGACCGCACCGGCGACGAAATCCATACGTCGATGGAAGCGGGTCCGATGATCCGCAAGAACGACATGAAGGCGCAGCCCTGGATCAAGGCCTATGAGGACTGGAACGTCGACACCGGCCTGGTCGACGGCCTGCCCGGCCACGCGCAGATCGGCAAGGGCATGTGGGCGGCGCCCGACAAGATGGCGGACATGCTGGCGCAGAAGATCGGCCATCCGCAGGCCGGCGCCACCACCGCCTGGGTCCCCTCGCCGACCGCGGCGACGCTGCACGCGCTGCACTATCACCAGGTCAATGTGCTGGCGCGACAGCAGGAGCTCGCCAACGGCGGCCAGCGCGCCAAACTCTCCGACATCCTCACGATTCCCGTGTCGCAGTCGAACTGGGCGCCGGATGACGTGAGGCAGGAGATCGACAACAACTGCCAGGGCATTCTGGGCTATGTCGTGCGCTGGATCGACCAGGGCGTCGGCTGCTCCAAGGTGCCCGACATCCACGATGTCGGGTTGATGGAAGACCGCGCCACCTTGCGCATCTCGAGCCAGCATCTCGCCAATTGGCTGCACCAGGGCGTCATCACCAAAGATCAGGTGATGGAGTCGCTGAAGCGCATGGCCATCGTGGTCGACAAGCAGAATGCCGGCGACGCGCTCTACAAGCCGATGGCGCCCTCCTTCGACGGCGTCGCCTTCCAGGCGGCCTGCGATCTCGTCTTCAAGGGACGCGAACAGCCGAACGGCTACACCGAATACATCCTGACTGCGCGCCGCCGCGAGGCCAAGGCGGCGGGGTGATCGGTCAGATTGACACACCCAAAAGCCCCGGCTCTCGCCGGGGCTTTTTCGTTTGACCTCGTCATCGCGAGGAGCGAAAGCGACGAAGCAATCCAAATCTCAGCAAGCCGCGAGATGGATTGCTTCGCTTCGCTCGCAATGACAGCTCCTTAGAACGGCACGATCAAGCGCAGCAGCGACAGCACACCGAGGATGATGATGATGACGCGGCAGATCTGCTTGGCGCGGCCGTCGATCGGCAGCATGTTGATGAGATAGAGGATGAGAATGACGACGAGGACGGTGACGAGCGCACTGATAAGAAGTGACATCTGAAGACCCCCGAGAATGGCGTTAGCCTTTTGTTAACCAGCAACCCACGTTAACGCCGCACCATGACACCGGTTCCGCCCCCGGAACCTGACAGGAAGCTGAACTTTTTCAACGGCTTTACGTAGTTCTACCCAAGGCCACTGCCTAAAATTTTACCCTTTTTAGGCCAAATGGCGCCCGTACTTATTATGGGGTCATTAATGCTTAACCGGTTGACCGTTTCGGCGCTGCTCAAGGCCGTGATCCTGAGCACCGCCCTTGTCATTGTTGTGATGTTTTCGCTCAGCGCCTGGGAATCCTGGGGACGCGTGCAGACGGCGAACCGGATCTCGGTGATCGCCGAAATCTCGGCGAACCTGTTCAAGGCGATGCACAGCCTGCGCACCGACATGTCGACGACCAACCGATCGCTGAACGCCGATTCTGCACTGGACGGCGAGGTCGAGAAATATCTGCGCACCCTGCGCGAGGTCGAAATGCCGGCCATGAACAACGGCCTTGCGATGCTAGGCGATATCGAGATCGCGCAGAAGAGCACGCTGGTGCCGGAATTCGATCGCCTGCTCAAGAAGCTGACCGAGCAGCAGAATGAGTATTGGCAGGAGATCGTCAAGCCGAAGGCTTCGCGCCGTGTCGCGCTCGGCAAGGAATATCTCGCCAACGTGCAAGAACTGCTCGCCGTCCTCGACAAGATTTCCGGCGTTCTTGCCGCCGACGTCAATCACCAGGACGCCACCATCGACCAGCTCCTGATAATCAAGCAGACCGCATGGCTCCTGCGCAACACCGCAGGCGAAGGCTCGCTGCTGGTTTCGACCGGACTCGCCGCCGGCAACATGACGCCAGAATCGCTGCAAAAATATACGAAATACATCGGCGGCGCCGAGACGGCCTGGAATGCCGTACAGCTCGCTGCGGCCGGCATGCAATTGCCGCCGGCAATCGCGACCGCGCTGACCGAGGCGCAAACCGCTTTTTTCGAGCCGCAATATCTTGCGCTCCGTGATCGCCTCGCGAACGCACTGGTCAAGGGCGAGAAGGCCGAAATTACCGCGAACCAGTGGACGCCGATCACCGTCGGCCGCATGGCTTCGGCCGTGAAGGTTGCCGAGGCTGCGCTGGACGCCGCGAAAGGGCGGGCTTCCGACCTGCATTCGGCGGCGCTGCGCTCGCTGATCATCCAGCTGGCGCTGCTGACCGCGGCTGTCGTACTGGCCCTGGGTGCACTCACGATGGTCACCCGCCGCGTCATCAAGCCCCTGCACAACATGCGCGACGCCATGCTGAAGGTCGCCGCCGGCGATCTCTCGGTCGAAACCGGCTATGCCAGCCGCCAGGACGAAATCGGGGGCCTCGCCACGGCGCTCGAAACCTTCAAGCACCAGGCCGAGGACAAGCTCAAGATCGAGGCACAGGAGCGTGAACGCAATGCCGGCGCCGCGACGCGCCAGCGTGCGATCGATTCCTATGTCGCCGAGTTCGAGGGCACGGTGCGCCAGACGCTGCAGCAGCTCGGCGACGCTTCCGGCGAGATGCGCAAGACGTCCAACGGCCTCTCGAGCGTGTCGCGCCAGACCAACTCGCGGGTCGAAGTGGCGCAGAAGGCTTCGGGCGAAGCCTCGATGAGCGTCGAGAGCGTGGCCTCCGCGGCCGAGGAATTGAGTGCCTCGATCAACGACATCAGCCAGCAGGCCGCGCATGCCGCGGGCATTGCCAGCCGCGCCGTCGACCAGGCCGCCAAGACCGACGACACCGTGCAGGGCCTTGCCAAATCGGCGGGCCGGATCGGCGAGGTCGTGGGCCTGATCAACACCATCGCCGCGCAGACCAACCTGCTCGCGCTCAATGCCACCATCGAGGCGGCGCGCGCCGGCGAAGCAGGCCGCGGCTTTGCGGTCGTCGCCTCCGAGGTCAAATCGCTGGCGAGCCAGACCGCGAAAGCGACCGACGAAATCTCGGAGCAGATCGCCGACATCCAGAAGGTTGCGGGCGATGCCATCGACGCGATCAAGGGCATCGGCTCGATCATCGGCGAGGTCAACGAGGTCGCCACCGCCATTGCCGCCGCCGTGCAGGAACAGGGCGCCGCGACCCAGGAGATCACCCGCTCGACGCAATATGCGGCGCAGGGCACCAAGAACGTCTCGGAGAACATCACCGGCGTCAAAGCCGACGCCGATGCGTCAGCCGCCGCCGCCGAGAACGTGAAGGGCGCCTCCGAGACGCTGGAAACCCAAAGCCAGCACCTCGGCCATCAGGTCACGGACTTCCTCGGCAAGATCCGCGCGGCGTAAGTTTTCGCGCACAGCATTCAAGCGAAAGGCCGCCGGCATCACCGGCGGCTTTCTTTTGCGTGCCTTGCTGTCTCTAATGCAGCCACAAACACAACTGTCGTCTTGGCGAAAGCCAGGACGACGGCGGAATATGTTTACTCCCGCGCCACCACGGGCGCGCGCTCAAAACGTGCCTGAATCGCCGGCGATACCGGAGTAAAGTTCAACTCCGCGCGCCTGCCGGAAGCAGGACTGGCGACCTTCAGGCCATCGGCGCCGGCAACGATGTCGCCCTTGCGCAGCGTCGGATCCTGGTCGATCGAGACCGGCGCGAGACCTGCCTGATCCTTGCCGGTGCAGGTGCAGCCCGCCACCATCTCGCTGCGGTATTTGAACGCGTTCGGCAGCTCGGAATAAGGCTTTCCGGTCGCGGTTACGGCACGGTCGATGTCATTGCCGTAGACGATCTCGGTCTGGCTCGCCGGGCAAAGGCTGTTGCAGGATGCGGCCCTGCTCTGCGCGTCATTGCCGCTGACCGGGAAGTGGCGCCCATCGCAGGTGCGCACGCACCAGGCCTGGCCACCGCCGTAAGCCACGCGCGCACGGGGCGCTTCCGCCGGCTGAGGACCTTCATCACCATACGGCAGGCTCATCTGCGGGCGAGGAGCTGGCGGCCGCATGCCGAAGGCGCCGAACAGATTGGAGAAGAAGTCGCCGGCCTGGGCCGGGACCGACAGGGTCGCGGCGCCGAGCAGAACCGCCGCACTCGCGATTTGCCAACCTTTGCGCATCACGGCCTCCCAAAGACTTGTCTCAATACGTTCCCGAGGCCGGGTTGTTCATGGCTTCATGGCCCGCCGGCCGCTGCGGACGCGCGACCGTCGAAGCCGGCTGCACGGCGCCGCCGCGCGCCTGCAGCGGCGCGTTCTTCGGCAGCACCACGACCTTGGTGCCGACATTCACCCGGCTGAAGAGATCGCTGACGTCCTCGTTGGTCAGGCGAATGCAGCCAGACGAGACGAACTTGCCGATCGTGGTGGGATCGTTGGTGCCGTGAATGCGGTATTCGCTCGAGCCCAGATACATCGCACGCGCACCGAGCGGGTTGCCGGGCCCGCCGGCAACAAAGCGCGGCAGATAGGGCTGGCGCGCGATCATCTCGGACGGCGGATACCAGTCCGGCCATTCCGCCTTGCGGCTGATGCTCTGCACGCCCGTCCAGGTAAAGCCCTGGCGTCCGACGCCGACGCCGTAGCGCATCGCGCGGCCACCGCCGAGCACATAATAGAGATAGGTGTTGCCGGTATCGATGATGATCGTGCCGGGCGCCTCGCGGGTGTCGAAGTTCACGACCTGGCGGCGCAACCGATCCGGCAGCACGCTGTCTTCACCCTGCGGCACCGCATCGTCGTTGACATAACCCTGCGGGAACGCGCTCGGGTCCGCCGGCGCGAAACCGAGCGACTGCGCATGTGCGGAGGAGACGATCGACGTCGAGAGACAGAGAGCGGCGACAACAGCAAGCGCAGTGGACGCGCGCGACTGATGCCGGCGGGCGGGAAAATTCTGTGTCATGTGTACTGCCCCATCGGATGTGCATCACGTTGATGCGCTGGTGAATCAAACGCGATGACCCGCCCGCAGTTCCCGGCGCGCGTTGCGCACACGCATCTGTCAAGCTCAGCAAGTCTCACGATTCCGAGATGGAACTTCGAATGCGCCCACGGGTTTGCGCTGCAGTCATTTGGTTCGGGGAAGGCGCGGCTTCGCAGCCGCCGGTTTTGTCGCCCTTTGCGGGGGGGGGAATTGTGGTGCGTGTGCTTCCCACCGAGCGACTCCTTCCAAAAGCGGATGCGGGCTCACCGTTGCCCGACAGTTCGAGCGAACAGCCGCCGGTGATCCGCCGCGCCGAAGTCGTGGCGTTTGCGCTCGTCGCGCTGCTTCTCATCTGCGTCGTCGCCGTCCTCTATCTCGCGAAGGCCTTCTTCCTGCCTGTGGTGATGGCCTTCGTGGTAGGCACCATGCTGTCGCCGGCGGCGAGCCTCCTCGAGCGGCACCGCATTCCCCGCGCGGTCGGCGCGGTGCTGCTTGTGGTCGCGGTGACCGCCGCCGCCGTGTTCATGGTCGGATTGATCTCCTCGCCGCTGGTGGAGTGGAGCACGCGGCTGCCGGAGGTCGGCGCTCGGCTCAGGGACAAGCTGCATGTCTTCGACCGCGTGATCGCATTGTGGCAGGACCTGCAAAGCATGGTCGGCAGCCCCGACACGCTGTCGAGCTTCCAATTGCCGAAAGTCGACTGGGTGCAGCCGACCATCGAATTCCTGTCGCCGACCTTTGCCGAATTCCTCTTGTTCTTCGCGACCCTGATCCTGTTCATCGCAAGCTGGCGCGACCTGCGCCGCACCCTGATCCTGACCTTCACCGATCACGATGCGCGCCTGCGCACGCTGCGGATCATCAACGAGATCGAGGTGCATCTCGGCAACTATCTGCTCACGGTCACCCTGATCAATACCGGTGTCGGGATCGTGACCGGGATTGCCTGCGCGATCGCGCACATGCCCAATCCGGCAGGTTTGGGGGCGCTCGCGGCGACCTTGAACTTCATTCCGATCATCGGGCCGGTCGCGATGTTCGCCATCCTCACCGCCGTCGGCATCGTCGCGCTGCCGACTTTGAGCGCCGGTTTGGTTGCGCCGCTTGCCTTCGTCGCCATCGCCTTCATGGAAGGCCATTTCGTCACGCCGACCATCATCGGACGCCGGTTGGCGGTGAATGCGCTGGCGGTATTTCTGGCGCTCGCGTTCTGGACCTGGCTGTGGGGACCGATGGGCGCGTTTCTGTCGTCGCCGCTTTTGATCGTCGGGCTCATCCTGAAAGAGCATTTGATGCCGGTCAATTCGCCGCAGTTGCCGCCGGACTAAGCTCCTTTGCCCGATGGAACCTTCGCGACCGGCGCCGCGTTTTTCTTTTGAAGCGATGCAGATTTCAGGAGTTTTCGATGTCGATGAGCAATGGCGAGACCGCAATGAGAGATGCGATGAAAAATCTGTCTGACGACGCCAACTATCAACGCCTTGAGAAGGATGTAACTTCCGTGAAAAACGATATCGCAGCCCTGACCGACCAGATTACCGACGCCATCAACGCCTTTGCCGGCCAGGCCCAGAAGCAGGCGCGGCGCGGCTACAAGCAGGCCCGCGAGCACGTCGATTCCGCGCTCGATGATGCTTCCGAGCGTGGCGGCGCGATGCTGGGAGCGGCGCAGGACGCGGCCGCCACCATCGAGGAGACGCTGGAAGATGTCATCACCCAGCGGCCGCTCACGACCGTCGGCCTTGCGCTCGGCCTCGGCTTTCTGATCGGCGTGACTTGGCGTCGCTAAGGGATTTGGCGCCGCTGACGCGCGCCACCACCGGACATTTCAACAAAGGAGAGCAGCGATGATCTCCCGAAAACCGAACTTCCTGAGCCATTGGCGGCGATGGTGGGCGACAGTCGCCTTCGTCGAAGCCCTTTACAGATCGAGGCGGGGTGATGTTGCAGCGGTTCATTGATGATTTCAGGACTTCGACCGGCACCGCGTTGCGGCAGACGTCGCTGGCGGCGATGGCGGCCGTCTGCCTCTTCATCACCACCGTATTCCTCTGCGCGGCCGCCTTTATCGCCGTGCTGAATCGCTACGGGCCGGTGGAAGCCTGCTTTGCCGGTGCGGCGATCTTCTTTATCTGCACGCTGATCGCCGCCGTGATCTATCTGGTACGCAAGCGTCAGATCGAGGCACGCGCGGCAGCACGGGCGAAGGCCGCCGCGAACAGCCTGCTCGCCGATCCCGCGTTGCTTGCGACCGGTATCCAGCTAGTGCGGCTTGTCGGCGTCAAACGGCTGGTGCCGATCCTCGCCATCGGCGGGCTGGCGCTCGGGCTGATGGCCGCTCGCAGCCAAGCGGGCGACCAGGCGCCCGCGGAATAATCGGATTTTCTCAAAGCTTTGAGCGATCAGGTGATGCAGCGGCCCGGCTGCAGGTGCTTGGCGATTTCGGTGAGCACGCTCACCACGGGCTCACACGCTACCGTTCTGCGCTGGTCCTTCAGCTGCTGCGCCGCCGGCGCCGCATTGCCTTCCGGCGCTGCACCTGGGTTGGCGGCACTTGGGTTGGCGGCGCCTTGCGTAGCGCGCCCCTGGTCCTTGCCGCCTTCCTCATCGCGGGCAACCGGGATGCGCACCAGCACCGAGGTACCGGGCACCCGATCGACATGGATGGAGATGGTCTGGGTCGGCGCTACCGGCTCCGCCAGGAGCGGCGCGCGGTCGGTCTTGCCGCCGCGATCAATGGCCTGTTCTGGTATCCCAGAAGTACGCATGCCGACGGTGAGGTCTTCTCCGAAGGCAAAGTGCGCCGCACCCAACGAGAGCGTAACGGCAACGGCGCCCAAAATTCCCATGCGAATGTTTGACATGGCTGGTCCCTCGCCCCTTGGCGATCGGTGACTAACGTTAGTCGCGGGGAACCGGTTCTTGGACGGGTCATCACATAACCGTGTGCGCAAATTTTTTTAACCGGGCGGGAACGAACTCAGGGGCCCGCGCGTCATCTCAGCAGCCGGTTATTCCCCCCTGCCCCATTGACCGGCGACGTAGGGCGCGGCTGTGGTGATGCCAGCCGCGCCCTGCTCTTTTTTTGTGCCGGTGCGGAAATCTGGGCAATCCCTTTTGAATGCAGCTTCGACAGCGCCTTCAGCGAAGCCGCCAACGAAATCGACCACTGGGAGGGCCAGATGCTCGGAGTTGGCACACGAATTGGCTGCTTATGACCCGACCAAATAGTTTTCGTCCCTCGTTGGGATCAACTGCCAACTGCCGTGGCCCATGATGCAAGAAAATCCGGCGCGCTCTTTCGGACGCGCCGGATTTTTATTCAAACGCTACTCAAGACACCGTTCAGGAAGCCGCCGCCCTCGGGGCGCGGTTGCGCGAGTTGCGCTGGAAGAACAGCGCCTGGCTCGCGACCGCCGATACCATCGCCGGCTGGAACGGCTTGGAAATCAGGAACGCTGGCTCGGGCCGTTCACCGGTGAGGAAGCGCTCGGGGTAGGCAGTGATGAACACCACCGGCACCTCGAAGGTCCGCAGCAACTCGTTGACGGCATCCAGCCCCGACGAGCCGTCGGCGAGCTGGATGTCGGCGAGGATCAGGCCGGGCTTCTTGTTCTTGGCGAGCGCCACCGCATCCGCATGCGTCCGCGCCACGCCGATGACGTTGTGGCCGAGGTTGCGCACCAGGCTTTCCAGATCCATCGCGATGAAGGTCTCATCCTCGATGATCAGGACGTCGGTCGCGATCTCGGCTGCCATCTCGCGGCCGGCGGCATCCGCGAGCCGGCGCGTCTCGCCGATATCGGTGCCGAGGATGTAGCCAACTTCCTCCTCCGGAAAACCTTCGAGCGAGAGCAGCAGGAAGGCCTGCCGCGGCAGCGGCGTGATGTTCGACAGCCGCCGCTCCGGCGGCATCGGCAAGGTCGCGACATCGGAATCGTCGTTCACCGAGACCGAGTTCCAGATCCGCGTGAACAGGCGAAACAGCCCGGCGCGCGCGCCATGCTTCTCGTCAAGCAGGGACGGGTCCTGCAGCAAGGCTTCGAGCATGGCTGCAACATAGGCGTCGCCGGACGACTGGCTGCCGGTCAGAGCGCGGGCATAGCGCCGCAATAGCGGCAGATGTTCAGCAACTAGCTGTGATCGGGTCATCCCCACTCCATCGATCTTGGGCCAAGAATTTGAAAAAGGGCGGCCCGGGTTCCCTTGTTGGGCTGACTACGCCTCAACCCGGGAAAAGTTCCAATAAAAGTTCCGCCGAAGCCGGAACTTTTAGCCAGCTATCGAATTAGGTTCCTTACGGAATACCTCGAAAACGAGAAATTGTTGCCGCTACAGGGACTTAACTCTCGGGGAAACGTGGAACAGGTCATGAAAGATGTAAAGTCTCAAGCCAGCAAAACCGCGGCGCCGGGCAAGCAGGGCGGTCTCAATGCCGAGATTCAGTCGAGAATCGGCCACCAGCTCCGCGCCATGTATGACGATGTCGTGAGGCAGGGGGTGCCGGATCGCTTCGCCGAGCTGATCCGCAAACTTGATAAGCCCCAAAATCCTCCCCAAGTGGACAACACGGGCGGCAATAATAACGACGGGAGGGACTAATGCCTCTCACTGACACCCTTCGCGACGATATCCTGGCCGCGGTTCCGAGCCTGCGTGCGTTCGCGATCTCCCTTTCTGGTAATGGCGACCGCGCCGACGATCTGGTGCAGGAAACACTGCTGCGGGCGCTCGCCAATATCGACTCGTTCCAGCCGGGCTCGAACCTGCCGGCTTGGTTGTTCACGATCCTGCGCAACCTGTTCCGCTCGGACTATCGCAAGCGGCGGCGCGAGGTCGAGGACGCCGACGGCAATTATGCCAAGACGCTGAAGACGCAGCCGTCACAGAGCGCGCATCTGGAATTCGAGGAATTCCGCACCGCGCTCGACAAGCTGCCGCAGGACCAGCGCGAGGCATTGATCCTGGTGGGCGCGTCCGGCTTCTCCTACGAGGACGCCGCGACGATCTGCGGCTGCGCGGTCGGCACCATCAAGAGCCGCGTCAACCGCGCGCGCTCCAAGCTCGCCGCCCTGCTCTATGTCGAGGGCGCCGAGGATTTCGGTCCCGATGAGACCGTGCGCGCAGTGATCGGCGGCAACGGGTAGTCGTTACGATGTCATTCCGGGGCGCGCGTCAGCGCGAACTCAGGTGTGCAATTGCGCACCTGAGAATCTCGCACTAGACATCCGGATTCCGGGTTCGCCCGTGCCACGCGCGGCCGCCCCGGAATGACGAGTTTACTTCCCCTGCCGAACCGGCGCGGAAATCTGCTCGGTGCGGTCGCGCTCGGTCATGTCGACCACGGTCGCCATCGGCGCGGTCAGCTCATAGACATAAGAAACATCGGTGAAATAGCGCTTCGACGTGCCGCCAAGCGCTTCGGGCGCGACGCGGTCGAGCAGGATCAGGCCGAAATCGCTGTCCTGCCGACGCGTCGCCTCGCTGGTGTTGAACTCCTCCCAGCGGAAGGTGAAGATTTCCTTCGACGGTTCGCCCGTGACTTCCCATTTCGCGACGATATGCGGATGCTTGCCGACCAGCGACAGGCCTTCGTCGGAATGCGAGGCCAGCTCGAAGAACAGCAGCGACAGGCTTTGCGCGGCGCGTGCGCTGACCGCGATGTCGGGGCCGCTGACCGCGATGCGCTCGGCATGCGGAATCGCGCGCGCCTCGAACAGGCCCTTGAGCTGCACGCCCTGCCACTGGCTTTCGCTCAGAAGCGAAACCACGTTCGCCATCGCGTGGATGCGTCCGATCAATAATTCGCGCGCGACGTCGATATCGGCGCCGTGACGCAGCGTGCGTGTCACGATCGACTGGATCACCGCAAGGATGTTCTTCACCCGGTGGTTCAGCTCGTCGATCACAGCGGTCAGCCGCCGCTCGAAGCCGATGCGCACCTGGATCTCGCGGCTGAGCCTCAAATTGTTGTAGGCGACATAGCCGAACAGGCCGCAAATGACGCCGGTCAGCGCCATGCCGATCGCGCCGACAATGGCCGCGGTCTGCTCGGCGCGCTTGGCAGCATTGGTCTTGGCGTAATAAGCGAGCGACCAGTCGCGATTGCCGAAGGTCACCGCGCGCACCGCCGACGGTTGGGGCGCCTCGGGCGCGACCTTGCGCGCGGAGACGACGCCGCGGTCGTTGGCGATGAGTTCGCCGTCCTCGCTGCGCGGGTCCTTCAGCGCCACGGAGAACAGCGACAGATCGTCATTGGTCAGCATCAACGATGCCAGATCATAGGAGAACGTGACAAAGCCAACCGGCGCCGAGGCGCCCTCCTGCATCACCGGCGCCGCCAGCACGACGCCAATCGGTCCGTCCGGCCGCAGCAGATTGAGGGGGTCGGACGCGATCGGCTTGCCTTCCGCCATCGCGCGCGTGAGCATGGCGCCGATCACCGGATAGTCGTCGACCACGCGTCCCGCAAAGGCACGCGTTTCGGCATTGCGCGGCTCGAGGTCCATCATCACGTCGATTGGCTTGCCTATGGTATGGCTGTCGATCGACTTGCCGTCGACACTGCGGATGGTCGGATTGGGAAATCCGGCGGCCGCGAGCTCCTTGCTCGCGGCATCGAGCTCTTCGGGTTTGAGCCGTGCAATCCAGGACGCCACCACGAAATCGGTCTTGAAGGCATAGATCGCCGAGCGCAGCGGCTGCAGCATATTGGCCCTGACCACCGAGGGCGCACGGAACAGGCCGGAGGAGACCCGCGCCAGCAATTCGCGTTCGGTGAGACGGTCCTGCACCAGGCTTGCGTGGACGTCGATGGCGCGCGCCAGCGCAATGCCCTCGATCGCCAGCTCCTGCTCATGCACCCGATAGGCTGCAAGCCCCGAGAGCAACGTCCCGATCAGCGCCAGCAAGCCAATGATGAAACCCAGCCGGACCACTCGCTTACTCTGACTTGGGAGGTTGGCGCAGACTTGCTTGGCGCAGACCCGGTTGGCGCTGATTTGGGACGGTCATCGACAATCCGAGAACGAATACATGCCAGCCAGGGAATATATTGATGGAGCCATCTTGATTGCGCAACAACGGTCGGCCGGAAGGCTTAACGAGGCCGCCCCGACGGCCTCTTTAGGCAGAATCCGGAGAGTGACAACGACATCGTGGTGAATTTGTTCCGGCGCGAACGCAGGATTTTTTCCAGCGCCGGCCACAGCGTTCACAAACGTTAACGATACTGCGCCCTTGCGACCGCCGGCCGCAGGCTTCAGCCCGCCCGTTTCAGCCCACCTTTGGTCTCGATGAAGCTGATGATGCGGTCCAGCCCCTCGCTCTTCTTCAGATTGGTCATGACGAACGGCCGCTCGCCGCGCATCCTTTTTGCGTCGGTATCCATCTTTTCCAGGGAAGCGCCGACGTAAGGTGCAAGATCGATCTTGTTGATGACAAGCAGGTCCGAGCGGGTGATGCCCGGGCCGCCTTTGGAGGGGATCTTGTCGCCGGCGGCAACATCGATCACGTAAATGGTGAGATCGGCCAACTCTGGAGAGAAGGTGGCGGCAAGGTTGTCGCCGCCAGACTCGATCAGCACCAGGTCGAGATCAGGGAATTTCGCCCGCATGTCGGCGACGGCGGCGAGGTTCATCGAGGCGTCCTCGCGGATCGCGGTGTGCGGGCAACCACCGGTCTCGACGCCGGCAATGCGGTCCGGCGTCAGCGAGCCCGAGCGCACCAGGAATTCGGCATCCCATTTGGTGTAGATGTCGTTGGTGATCGCGGCGATGTCGTAGCGCTCGCGCATCGACTTGCAGAGCAGGTCCATCAGCGCGGTCTTGCCGGAGCCGACCGGGCCGCCGACGCCAATCCGTAGCGGGCCGTGAGATTTGGGCATATGGCTTGCTCTTTCCTAAGCTGGCGTGCTCACGACCTGAACAGCCTCGTATATTGCGTCTCATGGCGCATGCTGGCGAGGTCGGCGCGGAAGGTCGCGCTGCCGAGATCGTCCAGCGTCGCCGTTATGGCGCGGCTGGCGGTCGCAGCCACCACCGGCTCGAGCGCGGCGAGCACACGCTGGCTATCGGTCTGGCCGAGCGGAATGAGGCGCGCACCGGCCGATATCCAGTTCGACACCAGCGCATGCAGGAAGGCATGCAGGCTCGGCACGAGCGGAATCACATGCGCGGCGCTGACGATGCCGACTGCGACCGGATAAACGATCGCGCCATTGCAAGCCGCGACCGCCTGATCGAGCCCATCGCAATTCCATGCCGCACGTGCGATCTCGATGAAAGCGCGCCCCTGCGCCGAGCTCTCCAATTGTCGCTCACGCGACGGCACGAACGCTGCGGCAAGCTCTGAGATGTCACGCAAGGTGGCATGATCGCCGGCCTCGGTCGCGCGATGCGCCTGCGCCAGAAACACGCCGTCGCAGAAGCCCGAGCCGTCGTTCAGGACAGCCGCAAGCCAGTCCCGCAGCGACGCCGCATCCTTGATGTCGCCCGCTTCCACGGCCCATTCGATACCGCTGGAATAGGAGAAGCCGCCGACCGGAAAGGACGGCGACAACCAGGTCAGCAGCCGATAGAGCGCGGCGTGGTCGGCTTCCGCCACTACGCCGCGGTCATCGACCGCTGGCCGCTCATTTGTGGTCATGAGCATGGGAGTGGCCGTGGTGGTGCTCGTGACCGCAATGCTCGTCATGGTGATGATCGTGTTCGCCATGATCATCATGGTGGTGGTGATCATGGTCGTGGTGATGGTCGTGACCATGCGCATGATCGTGGCCGGTGTGATGCGCATGGTCGTCATGCGCATGACCATGTGCGGCGCTGGCATAAGCGCCGCCTTCGGGATCGAACGGCGCCTCGATCTCGATGACGCGCGCGCCCAACCCCTTCACCATCGCCTCGATCACATGATCGCGGCGGATGCGCAGGCCCTTCGGCATGAGCTGCGTCGGCAGATGACGGTTGCCGAGATGCCAGGCGACCCGGATCAGATGATGCGGATCGGCTCCCTTGATCTCGAGCAACGGCTCGGGCGCGGCGACCACTTCGATCAGACGCCCATCATCGAGCACCAGCGCATCGCCGCCGCGAAGTGCTGTGGCATTCTCGAGGTCGAGCAGGAACTCCAATCCGCGCGTGCCCGTCATCGCCATCCGGCGGCGGTGCCGGTCGTCGAAATCGAGCACGACGGTGTCGGCCGCCGCTTCCTGCCAGCGATGCTGCCCGAGGACTTTGGTGGCACGGATCATGCGGAAATCTTGTCGACCTTGGCGTCGCTGATGATCTCGATCACCGTCGGCGACGCCTTCAGCGGCGCGGACAGCTCGCGCCAGACCTTCATGTGCGGCGCTTTGGCATGGGCGCCGAGATCTTCGCGGGTCTCCCAGCGCTCCACGACCACATAGACGTTGGGGTCGTTGACGCTGGTATGGCCCTCATAGGAGAGGCAGCCCTTTTCCTTGTGCGTCTCGGCGATGCAGGCCTTGTGGCCCTTGATGAAGGCATCGCGCCCTTCGGGCTTCACTTGCGTGGTGGCGACAACGTAGATCATGGAAAGCTCTCCCTGGCTTCTTGTTATGTCTTGGCTTAGGCCTTGGCCTTTTAGAACATGAAATAGCGCTGCGCCATGGGCAACACTTCGGCCGGCTCGCAGGTCAGGAGCTCGCCATCGGCCCTCACCTCATAGGTTTCCGGATCGACCTCGATAGTGGGCGTGGCATCGTTGTGAATCATGCTCTTTTTCGAGATTTTGCCGCGGGTATTCTGCACGGCATAGAGCTGCTTGCTGATACCGAGCTTGCGGCCGAGGCCGGCAGTAACCGCCGCCTTTGACGTGAAGACCACCGAGGATGCCGTCAGCGACTTGCCGAAGGCGGCGAACATCGGCTGGTAATGTACGGGCTGCGGCGTCGGGATCGAGGCGTTCGGGTCGCCCATGGGCGCGGCCACGATCGAGCCGCCCTTGATCACGCATTCCGGCTTGACGCCGAAGAAGGCGGGCGACCACAGCACGAGATCGGCGAGCTTGCCCTTTTCCACCGAGCCGATCAGCTTCGAGACGCCATGCGCGATCGCGGGGTTGATGGTGTATTTGGCGATGTAGCGCTTGACGCGGAAATTGTCGTTGTCCTTGCCCTTGTCCTGCGGCAAGGACCCGCGCTGCTTCTTCATTTTGTCCGCGGTCTGCCAGGTGCGGATGATGACCTCGCCCAGCCGACCCATGGCCTGCGAGTCCGACGACATCATCGAGAGCGCGCCGAGATCGTGCAGGATGTCTTCGGCCGCAATGGTCTCTTTGCGGATGCGGCTTTCGGCAAATGCCAGATCTTCCGCGATCGAGGGATCGAGGTGATGGCACACCATCAGCATGTCCAGATGCTCGTCGATGGTGTTGCGCGTGAACGGCCGCGTCGGGTTGGTCGAGGACGGCAGCACGTTCTTCAGCCCGGCGATTTTAATGATATCCGGCGCATGGCCGCCGCCGGCGCCTTCAGTATGGAAGGCATGGATGGTGCGGCCCTTGAAGGCCTTCACCGTATCTTCGACAAAACCCGACTCGTTCAGCGTATCGGAGTGCAGCATCACCTGGACGTCGTAATCATCGGCCACCGACAGACAGTTATCGATCGCGGCTGGTGTCGTGCCCCAATCCTCATGCAGCTTCAGCGCGCAGGCGCCGGCCTTGATCATCTCGACCAGCGCGGCCGGCCGCGACGCATTGCCCTTGCCCGAGATGCCGAGATTGACCGGAAACGCATCGAACGACTGGATCATCCGCCCCATGTGCCACGGCCCCGGCGTGCAGGTGGTCGCGTAGGTGCCGTGCGACGGGCCGGTGCCGCCACCGAGCATGGAGGTGACGCCAGACATCAACGCGTGCTCGATCTGCTGTGGGCAGATGAAATGGATGTGGCTGTCGAAGCCGCCGGCGGTGAGGATTTTTCCTTCACCCGCGATCACGTCGGTGCCGGGGCCGATCACGATGGTGACGCCCGGCTGGATGTCGGGATTGCCGGCCTTGCCTATGGCGCTGATATAGCCTTCCTTGATCGCGACATCGGCCTTCACGATGCCCCAGTGGTCGACGATCAGCGCGTTGGTGATGACGGTGTCGGCCGCGCCCTGCTTGTTGGTCGCCTGCGACTGGCCCATGCCGTCGCGGATCACCTTGCCGCCGCCAAACTTCACCTCCTCGCCATAGGTGGTGAAATCCTTCTCCACCTCGATGATGAGATCGGTATCGGCGAGCCGCACCTTGTCGCCGGTGGTGGGCCCGAACATGTCGGCATAGACGGAACGTTTGATTTTCGTGCTCACAGCGAGCTCCTTGCTTGCGCAACGGTTTTGTCAAAAGTGTCGTCGAGCCACGCATTGCCGCCGCGGCAACCCGCGACGACCTGCTCGGCCCAATTGGTGTAATCGACGAGATCGGCGCGCTCTTCCGCGCTTGGACGGGTAAGAATGCGCGCGCCGATATTGCTGATCTTGTCGGCGATCTTGATCAGCCTGGCGCTCGGCGATTTGTGCGAGGCATTGACGACCTGCAGCCGCCGGCGCTCCGCCTTGGGCAGGCTCATGTCGTCGGTGCATTCCACGACCAGCGAGGCGACGCGCTCGGAAAATTTCTGCGCCAACTCCTCGCGCGTGGTCTCGGTGTCCTCGATCGTGTCATGCAGCCAGCCGGCTGCGATCAGCTCGGCGTCAGCACCCTCAGTTGCGGCGGAGAGCAAGTTCGCGACCTCGGCCAGATGATTGATGTAAGGCTCATTCCCACGCCCCTTCCGCGCCATGCCATTGTGGCGACGCGCGGCGAGCTCAGCAGCTTCGGAAATCAAGCGTAGCGGAGCGAGCATCGCTCACAACTTCCCCATCACGTCGCCACGAAAGCCGTAGACCGTCTTCTTGCCGGCGAGTGCGACGAGCTGGACGTCGCGGGTCTGGCCGGGCTCGAAGCGCACGGCGGTGCCGGCGGCGATGTCGAGGCGCATGCCGCGGGCCTTCTTGCGGTCAAATTTGAGCGCGGGGTTGGTTTCGAAGAAATGGTAGTGCGAGCCGACCTGGATCGGGCGGTCGCCGCTGTTGGCGACCGTGAGCGTCACCGTCTTGCGGCCGGCATTGAGCTCGATCTCGCCGTCCTGGATGAATAGTTCGCCGGGGATCATGTCGCTCTCCTACCTGATCGGCTCATGCACGGTGACGAGCTTGGTGCCGTCCGGAAACGTCGCTTCGACCTGGATGTCGTGGATCATCTCGGGGATGCCGTCCATCACCTGCGAGCGGGTCAACACCTGCGCGCCGGTCTGCATCAGCTCGGCCACCGTGCGGCCATCGCGCGCGCCCTCGACGATGAAATCCGAAATGATGGCGATGGCTTCCGGGTGGTTGAGCTTGACGCCGCGATCGAGCCTTCGCCGCGCCACCATGGCCGCCATCGAAATCAGAAGCTTGTCCTTTTCGCGGGGAGACAGATTCATGCGTGATCTCTGCTTTTCGCCATTTTGGTTGTCGCAAATCCAATTGTCGCAAGCCTAATTCAGCCATAGCCGCGGCAAGGCGCGCCCCGAAGCGCGCGCCAGCACCGCCATCATGTCGGCGCGCAGCTTTGCCGCATCTTGGGCACAGAAACGCGCCATTGCAAATCCATTCCAGGCGGAGATACCGACCTCGCCGCCGAAGGACTCCGAAGCCGTCCTGATCCGCTCCACCAGCACCTCATCGCCCGGCACGATCAGCGCGGTGCCGATCGCAACCCCGCCTTGCGCGATGGCAGGCCGGGCGAGCTTCGCACCGATGTCGCCGTCCAGCCGTACGGTTTCGGCGAACACCAGCCGGCCACCCCGCCGCAAGCGCCAGCGGTCGACAAACTCGCCATGCCGCATGGTCTCGCCCATCGCGGCGCGGCCGAATACGACAATTTCGCAAAGCAGGAGTGACGCCGCTTCAGCCAGATCGATATCGATCCGTCGCGTGACGCGTGCGCGGTCGAACAGGATGGTCTCCTGCGGCAGCCAAGCGAGATGCGCGCCATCGGATGCTTGAAGCGAGATGTTCAGCTCGGCCGGTTTGCCCGTCGCGCGGTAGACTTTTTCGGCGGCAGCCGTGGTCAGCGTGAGCCGCGCACCCTCGCGCGCCGCGATCTCGACATCGAAGCGATCGCCGCCGGCAACCCCGCCGGCCGTGTTGACGAACACCGCCGACAGCCCCTCGTCTTCCGGCGAGGGAAAGCGCACACGCAGCGAGCCGGATTCATGCAAGTCGCCGCGCCGGGTGACGCCATCGGCCGCATGCACGGCGAACCTCACAGCGCCCCGCGCGCGGTTGGCGGCAAACACCGCTGGAGCAGCACTGGAGATTTCGCTCCGCATCGGTTTTCCGCGTCCCCGCGGCCGCGCCGCGACTTATAGCGCCATCTGGCGGCTGATTTCGCTCGGATCGAGGCCAGCGCGATCACAGGAATATTTGACCGCGCCCCGGTCCATGACCGCGAAATTGTCGCCGAGCTCGCAGGCAAAGTCGAGATATTGTTCGACCAGCACGATTGCGATGTTGCCGAGGTTGCGCAGGTAAGAGATCGCGCGGCCGATGTCCTTGATGATCGAGGGCTGGATGCCTTCGGTCGGCTCGTCCAGCAGAAGCAGTTTGGGACGCATCACCAGCGCGCGGCCGATCGCGAGCTGCTGCTGCTGGCCGCCGGAGAGGTCGCCGCCGCGCCGGCCGAGCATAGATTGCAGTACCGGAAACAGCGCGAACACGTCGTCGGGGATGTGGCGGTCTTCGCGCTTGAGCGGGCCGAAGCCGGTCTTGAGGTTCTCCTCCACCGTCAGCAGCGGAAAGATCTCGCGGCCCTGCGGCACGAAGCCGATGCCGCGCCGCGCGCGTTCATACGGCTTCAAGCCGGTGATATCGACGCCGTCGAACCGGATCGAGCCGGACGCGATCGGATATTGACCGACCAGCGAGCGCAGCAGCGAGGTCTTGCCGACGCCGTTGCGGCCGAGCACGCAGGTGACCTTGCCCGGCTCGGCCGAGATCGACACGCCGCGCAACGCCTGCGCCGCGCCGTAGAAGAGATTGATGTCCTTGACCTCGAGCATGCCTCTACCGTCCCAGATACACTTCGATCACGCGCTCGTTCGACGACACCTGGTCGATGGTGCCTTCCGCCAGCACCGTGCCTTCGTGAAGGCAGGTGACCTTGACGCCGAGCTCGCGGACGAAAGTCATGTCGTGCTCGACCACCATCACGGTGTGGGTCTTGTTGATCTCTTTCAGCAGCTCCGCGGTCAGATGGGTCTCGACGTCGGTCATCCCCGCGACCGGCTCGTCGACCAGCAGCAGTTTTGGGTCCTGCGCCAGCAGCATCCCGATCTCGAGCCATTGCTTCTGGCCGTGCGAGAGGCTGCCGGCGAGGCGGTTGCGCGCGTCGGTAAGGCGGATGGTCTCCAGCACCTTCTCGATGCGCTCGGTCTCGGGTTTACTCTCGCGCCAGAACAGCGTGGCGCGAACGCTATGATCGACATTGAGCGCGAGCAGCAGGTTGTCCTCGACGGTCTGGCTTTCGAACACCGTCGGCTTCTGGAATTTGCGGCCGATGCCGAGCTCGGCGATGTGGGTCTCGTCCAGCCGGGTGAGGTCGGTGACGCCGTCGAACAGCACCGTGCCCTCGTCCGGCTTGGTCTTGCCAGTGATGATGTCCATCATCGTGGTCTTGCCGGCGCCGTTCGGGCCGATGATGGCGCGCATCTCGCCGGGCGCGAGCGTCAGCGAGAGATTATTGATGGCGTGGAAGCCGTCGAAGGAGACGTGCACGCCGTCGAGATAGAGCAGTGCGGAGGTCGCGCGGGCGTCCATGACGTTCATTGGCTCACTCCGCCATCTTGGGTTCGCTGACGCCGTCTTCGCGCGCCGCGCTCGCCTTGTCGGCCGAGATCCCCTGCCGCGCCTTGAACGGCTGCCACCAGCTGTTGAAGGTGCCGACGATGCCCTTCGGCAGCAGCAGCGTCACCAGGATGAACATCGCGCCCAGCATGAACAGCCAGTAGGGTGCGAGCACGCCCGAGGTGAAGAAGGTCTTGGCATAGTTGACCACGATCGCGCCGAGCGCCGCGCCGACGAGCGTGCCGCGGCCGCCGACCGCGACCCAGATCACCGCCTCGATCGAATTGCCCGGTGCGAATTCGGATGGGTTGATGATGCCGACCTGCGGCACATAGAGCGCGCCGGCGACACCCGCCATGCAGGCCGAGAGCGTGAACACGAACAGCTTGTAGGTTTCGACGCGGTAGCCGATGAAGCGCGTGCGCGATTCGGCGTCGCGGATCGCGATCAGCACCTTGCCGAGTTTCGAGGTCACGACCGCGCGGCAGATCACGAAGGCAATGATCAAGAGCAGGCAGCTCAGCGCAAACAGTGCGGCGCGCGTGCCGTCGGCCTGCACGTTGAAGCCCAGGATGTCCTTGAAATCGGTCAGGCCGTTATTGCCCCCGAAACCGAAATCGTTGCGGAAGAAGCCGAGCAGCAGCGCATAGGTCATCGCCTGCGTGATGATCGAGAGATAGACGCCGGTGACACGCGAGCGGAACGCGAACCAGCCGAAGCAGAAGGCGAGCAAACCGGGTACCAGCACCACCATGATGGCCGCGAACCAGAACATGTCAAAGCCGTTCCAGTACCAGGGCAGCTTCGGATAGTTCAGGAACACCATGAAATCCGGCAGGAGCGGATTGCCGTAGACGCCGCGGGCGCCGATCTGGCGCATCAGATACATGCCCATGGCGTAGCCGCCGAGCGCAAAGAACGCGCCATGGCCGAGCGAGAGAATGCCGCAATAGCCCCAGATCAGGTCGATCGAGAGCGCGAGCACGGCGTAGCAGACATATTTGCCCCAGAGCGCGACCAGATAGGTCGGCACCTGGAACACCGAGCCCGCCGGCAGCAGTAGGTTGGAGAGCGGAATCAGGATTCCGCAAGCGGCAACTACCAGGATGAAGATGGTCGCGGCGCGGTCGAGCGAACGCGTGAGCAGATGCGGTGTCATGCTTCCACCGCCCGCCCCTTCAGCGCGAACAGGCCGCGCGGGCGCTTCTGGATGAACAGGATGATGAGCACCAGGATCGCGATCTTGCCGAGCACGGCGCCGGCGACGGGCTCCAGGAACTTGTTGGCAATGCCGAGCGAGAACGCGCCGACCAGCGTGCCCCAGAGATTGCCGACGCCGCCGAACACCACGACCATGAAGCTGTCGATGATGTAGCTCTGGCCGAGATTGGGGCTGACATTGTCGATCTGCGACAGCGCGACGCCGGCGATGCCGGCAATGCCCGAGCCGAGGCCGAAGGTCAGCGCATCGACCCGCGAGGTGGCAATCCCCATAGAGGCCGCCATGCGGCGGTTCTGCGTGACCGCGCGCATCTGCAAGCCGAGCGATGTGAAGCGCAGCATCAGCAACAGGATCGCGAACACGGCGAGCGTAAAGCAGAGGATCCAGAGCCGGTTATAGGTGATGGTGATCTGGCCGAGGTCGAACGCGCCGCTCATCCAGGACGGGTTGCCGACCTCGCGGTTGGTCGGGCCGAACAGGGTGCGCACCGCCTGTTGCAGCACCAGCGACAGGCCCCAGGTTGCCAGCAGCGTTTCCAGCGGCCGGCCATAGAGGAAGCGGATGATGGAGCGCTCGATCAGGACGCCGATCGCGCCGGAGACGACAAAGGCGAGCGGCACGGCGATCAGAAGCGAATAATCGAACAGGCCGGGATATCGGGTGCGGATCACTTCCTGCACCACGAAGGTGCAATAGGCCCCGATCATCACCATCTCGCCATGGGCCATGTTGATGACGCCCATGACGCCGAAGGTGATGGCGAGCCCGATCGCGGCGAGCAGCAGCACCGAGCCGAGCGACAGCCCGTACCAGGCATTCTGCACCGCCGACCATACCGCAAGCCGGCTCTGGATCGCGATGACAGCGGCAGCCGCGGCTTTCACCACCGAGGCCGGCTGGTCGGAGCCGATGTCGCTTAGCATGCCGAGCGCATCCTGGTCGCCACGCGACTTGATGGTGGCAATGGCATCGAGCTTGTCGGCTTCCGCCGCGTCGGACTTGAACAGCAATATCGCCGCGCGCGCTTCGGTGAGCGCCTGCTTCGCGGTCTTGTTGGTTTCCTTGGCAAGCGCGGTCTCGACCGTCGCCAGATTGGACTCTTCGTGGGACTTGAACACCGATTGCGCGGCGCTGATGCGCGTGCCGACATCGGGCGAAAGCAGTGTCAGGCCGCCGAGCGCGGCCTCGGCCGTGCGGCGCAGGCGGTTGTTGAGATTCACGGCGCTGGCGCTGTCGGGAATGCTGTCGACTGTGGCGCCCGTCGCGGCGTCGACCGCCTTGCCGTCTGGCTGTTTGATGTAGACCTTCTTGGCATCGGTATCGACCATCAGCCGCCCTTCCTGCAGCGCGCTGATGATGGGATAGGCAAGCGGATTGCCGGATGCCGCAATCTCGCCGATGGCATCTTCAGTATCGGAAAAATCGTCGGTGGTGAATTTGGCGACCGAGTCCTCGAACGGAGCGGCAAAGGCCGGCGCTGCGGAAGCGATCAGGAGGACAATAAGCGCCAATGCGCGAAGACAAGAGCGAACATTGCGAGACAATTGCATAACCCCGGCATGAGGTGAAAGAAGGCGGCGACAGGGCCGCCTTCTTCATTGTTGTAGCTAGACAAAGGTCTGGATCAGGTGCCCGAGCCCAGGCACTTCTTCTGCACCTTGTTGTAGTTGCCGCACTTCAGCGTCACCCAGTCAGCCTCGAGGTCCTTGGAGCCTTCGAGATAGTCGGACCAGGCGTCGCCCGGGACCAGCTTGGCCTTCTTCGGATCGCCCGAGACGACGTTGAACTGGCCGTCGGCGCGGATTTCACCGATGAACACCGGCTTGGTGATGTGGTGGTTCGGCAGCATTTCGGAGACGCCACCGGTGAGGTTCGCCTGCTTGGTGCCGGGCAGCGCGTCGATCACCTTGTCAGGATCGAACGACTTCGCCTTCTCGACCGCCTTCACCCACATGTTGAAGCCGATGTAGTGGGCCTCCATCGGGTCGTTGGTGGTGCGCTTGTCGTTCTTGGTGAACGCGTGCCATTCCTTGATGAACTTGTCGTTGTCCGGCGTCTTGATCGACTCGAAATAGTTCCAGGCAGCGAGGTGGCCGAGCAGCGGCTTGGTGTCGAGGCCGGCGAGTTCTTCCTCACCCACCGAGAACGCGACCACCGGAATGTCGGTCGCCTTGATGCCCTGGTTGCCGAGCTCCTTGTAGAAGGGAACGTTGGCGTCGCCGTTGATGGTGGAAACCACGGCGGTCTTCTTGCCGGCCGAGCCGAACTTCTTGATGTCGGCGACGATGGTCTGCCAGTCGGAGTGACCGAACGGGGTGTAGTTGATCATGATGTCGTCCTGGGCGACACCCTTCGCCTTCAGATAGGCTTCCAGGATCTTGTTAGTGGTGCGCGGATAGACGTAGTCGGTGCCCGCCAGCACCCAGCGCTTCACCTTCTCTTCCTTCATCAGGTAATCGACGGCGGGGATCGCCTGCTGGTTCGGCGCGGCGCCGGTGTAGAACACGTTGCGCTCGGACTCCTCGCCCTCATACTGCACCGGGTAGAACAGGATGCTGTTGAGCTCCTTGAATACCGGCAGCACGGATTTGCGCGACACCGAGGTCCAGCAGCCGAACACCACCGAGACCTTGTCCTTGGTGATGAGCTCGCGCGCCTTTTCGGCGAACAGCGGCCAGTTCGACGCGGGGTCGACGACGACGGCCTCGAGCTTCTTGCCGAGCACGCCGCCCTTCTTGTTCTGCTCGTCGATCAGCATCAGCATGACGTCCTTCAGCGTGGTTTCGCTGATCGCCATGGTGCCGGAGAGCGAGTGAAGGATGCCGATCTTGATGGTGTCGTCCGCGGCCTTGGCCGGGGCGAATGTCGCCAGGCCAAGCGCGGCGCCGGCGGCAAGCGCCAGCCACCGGCGACGGCTGAGGGGCTTCGCTATGTTGTGAGTTGGTTCAATAGGCATGAGCTATCTTCTCCCTGACGCGTCGCAAAAACGCTGCCGCGGCCCCCACGGCCGCCAGTGGGATAGGAGTCGCAAGAGCCATGCCACGCCCTTGTGCTTGCATAAGGCAATGAAAGTTTTGGAGAATTTTCCTTTTGGCCGGAATGTCCTGCTTATTATTTGGACAGGGAAAATGTATGCCAAAGCGGCAACATGCCTAATCTATATGCAAATAATACCAAATGATTAAGGTTGCGGCAGCCAACACCATCCAGCGATAGATGCGCTCCGATCGCGAATTTGTTTACCGATCGGCGCCTTAAAACCACTGCCTGAAGCCCAATCCTTGCAATGCACCTTGAAAGTGCCGCGTTCCTGGGCCATATGGCGCATCAAGAACCCAACGAATCGTCGGGTCATTGCGAGCCGCGTGTTCTTAAGCCCCTTACTGGCGGCTTCTGGCTTGCCCTTTCAGCTAACAAAACCGACGCCCCCAGCACGCGGGTGTTTTTCTGACACCACGCTAGCGCCCGGCGGCAAAAGCCGGCGCGCATTTCGTTTACATGGAAAGAACCCCCTTTTGACTTCCTTTCAGGAATTCGGCCTCGCCGACCCGATCGCGCGAGCGCTCCGAGAAGAGAACTACGTCACCCCCACCCCGATCCAGGCCCAGACCATCCCGCTAGCCCTTGCCGGCCGCGACGTCGTGGGCATCGCCCAGACCGGCACCGGCAAGACCGCCTCCTTTGCCCTGCCGATCCTGCACCGCCTGCTCGAGAACCGCATCAAGCCGCTGCCCAAGAGCGCCCGCGTGCTTGTTTTGAGCCCCACCCGGGAACTCTCGGGGCAGATCCTCGACAGTTTCAACGCTTATGGCCGCCACATCCGCCTCACCTCGGCGCTGGCGATCGGCGGCGTGCCGATGGGACGCCAGGTCCGTGCGGTGATGCCGGGCGTTGAAGTCCTGGTCGCAACCCCCGGCCGCCTGCTCGACCTCATTCAGAGCAACGGCTTGAAACTAGGCCATGTCGAGTTCCTGGTGCTGGATGAAGCTGACCGCATGCTCGACATGGGCTTCATCAACGACATCCGGAAGATCGTCGCGAAACTGCCGATCAAGCGGCAGACGCTGTTCTTCTCGGCCACCATGCCCAAGGACATCGCGGAACTCGCGGAAGCCATGCTGCGCGATCCCGCGCGTGTCGCGGTCACTCCGGTTGCCACGACCGCCGACCGCATCACCCAGCGCATCATCCAGGTCGATCATGCCAACAAGTCGAACTTCCTCGCGAGCCTCCTGCGCGAGGAAAAGGTCAACCGCGCCCTGGTGTTCACCCGTACCAAGCACGGCGCCGATAAGGTCGTGAAGCAGCTGGAGAGGGCCGGCATCCCTGCCAACGCCATCCACGGCAACAAGTCGCAGAACCATCGCGAGCGCACGCTCGCCGCGTTCCGCACCGGCGAAATCCGCACGCTTGTGGCCACCGACATCGCCGCCCGCGGCATCGACGTCGACGGCATCAGCCATGTGGTGAATTTCGACCTGCCCAACGTGCCCGAGACCTATGTCCACCGCATCGGCCGCACTGCACGCGCCGGCGCCGACGGCATTGCGATCTCGCTGGTCGCAGGCGCCGAGGAGATGAGCTATCTGCGCGACATCGAGCGGCTCATCCGCATCTCGCTGCCCCGCGAAGACCGCCGTACCCAGGGCAACCGCGAGGCGGCTGCGACGGCAACGGCCCCTGCCCAGCATCATCGCAGCGGCCGGCCGCAGCCGCGACCGCATGCGGCACGCGCACAAGACGGTGTACCGAGCGCGAAAGGGCCTCGCCGCCGCCGCCGGGGTGGTGGTAATAAGGCAGCCCAGCAAACCAACCATGAGCCTCACCGCGCGCCACAGGGCGGCGGCAAGACCGAGGGACTGCAGGGCATAGCGTTTTTGCACCGCGAAAGCCGACCGAACCACCGACCCAACCGCAACCAGCGATCCAAGTAGCCGTCCACCGATCTGGAGAAAAATATGGCTAAAGAAGAGCTGATCCAGTTCGAAGGACTGGTCACCGAAATCCTCCCCGACGCGCGCTATCGCGTGCAGCTTGATGCAGGCCACGAGATCGTCGCCTACACCGCCGGCAAGATGAAGAAGAACCGCATCAAGACGCTGGCGGGCGATCGGGTGACCATCGAGATGTCGCCCTACGATCTCGAGAAGGGCCGGCTGATATTCCGCCACAAGGACGAACGCCCGAGCTCGGCCCCCGGAGGCGCGCCGCGCGGTGCGCCGCAACGGGGCGGCGGACAGTTTCGCCGGCGATAAAAGCGGTTTCGCGGGCCTCCAGGCCTGTGCGTGACAACATCGTGTCAAGACGCGGGCTGCCCGTAACACGGGCAGCGCGCAAAAAATCGCGCACCTCAGGATTGTTTTGGGGACCTGCATCCCATAATATGGGAAGCAATCGATTTTCGGCCGGACGACATTAGCTATCCACCGGTACAGCCGGTTTAGACGCTGACGACCCTTCCAAAAATTCGATATCGCCCAGCCCGCCCTAGGTGGGTTTCGACATTCTATATCTGAGAAGGGACTATCCCGTGAGCATGGGAACCGTGAAGTGGTTTAACGCAACCAAGGGCTATGGCTTCATCCAGCCGGATGACGGCGGCAACGATGTGTTCGTGCACATCTCGGCCGTCGAGCGCGCCGGGCTCGGCACGCTGCGTGAAGGCCAGAAGATCTCCTACGAGATCGTGGCGGACCGCCGCTCTGGCAAGTCGTCGGCCGACAACCTGCGCGCCGCCAACTGAGTGATTTCCGCGGGGCTCACGGGCCTTCGAAAATCCGCCTGAGAAAATTCGGAAGTTAAAAAAGGCCGCGCGACAGCGCGGCCTTTTCAATTGCGCCAAAGCTCGTGCGGCGTCAGGTCAGCGGGCAGCTGCCGGCCACTAGAACGGGCTTATTGACATCGGTGTCGACGATGCAGGTGCTCTGACGTGGCCGGGTGTAGGACACGTCGCTGAGATTGATGCCGGCCGTCGACATCACATAGCCGCCTCCCACCGGGAGGTATTGGTATTTGATCTCGCTGAAGATCAAGTAGGTCTGTTTGACCAGCAGCGCGGCGGGCACGACGCTGGTGACATCGTCGTTGTAGTTGCGGCTCGAGGCAACCAGCGTCACGGTGTTGCCGCTTATCGTGGCGCCCTGGCTCCACTGGATCGTCGCCTTGCCGTTGGAATCGACATAAATCTCGGAAACCTGTTCCTTCAGCGGAGAAGTCGGATAGGGCGCGAGGATGTAGATGCCGTACGTGAATATGCCCGTCAGATTGGCGGAAGCCACGGTCGACTGCTGCTGCGACGTCAGGTCGGATATCGTTCTCGCGGTCAGGGTGACCTTGCGATCGATGGCCACCGCCGCACAGATCTCGACGGTGCCGAAGAACGCCACCAGCATGATCGGGAAGATCAGCGCGAACTCGACCGCGGCCACGCCGCTGGCGTCGCGGCGTAGTGCGCGCGCGGAGCGGCGGAGGCGACGCCAGATCTCGTTCAGCCGGGACGTGCGGATCGGTGTCATCGACTGCGGTCCCTAGTTCGAATACGGTTCGTTCTGGAAGGCCGCCGACGCCACCAGCTTTTTCTGACTGTTCGGACAGTCCGCGATATTGTAGCCAAACCCGGTCACGAAAAGCTGCCACTTATAACCCACCTGTATGAGGACGGTATCGCCAGGCCCACCAGGGCTGTACGATAAGGTCGGGTTGTTGCAGCTGGCGTCGAACAGGCTCATGTAGCTGGCCGACGCGGGCGACGGAAAGCTCTGTACGTTGACGATAAGGTTTGCGCAGGAGAATAGAGCCGGAATCTGGTTGCAGACATAGGTCTTGAAATCGGTCTGCTGGTAGTTGGCAGTCTGCGCCTGTCCGGTGAGGATCATGCGCGCCGCATCCTGCGTCATGGTCTCCAGCACCTGGCCTGCGAAGAACATCAGCGCGGTCTCGATGATCGCAAACAGCAGCGCCAAGAAGAGCGGCGCGACGATGGCGAACTCTACCGCGGAGGCGCCGGTGTGGTTATCTCGGAACCGGCGCAGCAATTGGCCAAAGGAAACGGCGGACAACGACATCGAACAATCCCCCTGATCGAATCCCTGTTGAGCGGGCAGCGATCGCATTCAGGGTAGAAATAGCTGAAACTGATTGTCGAAATGTTTCGCGAAGCCCGGTTCGAACAAATGCCGATTTAACCGGGCGTTAACCGCGCCGACGCAACTCGAAGGCTGGCGCATGACCCGGAAAGGTGTGCAGCGGTTTCCCTCGCGATAAACGGGGAACGCGTTTGCGCGAAGATCGTGCACAAACAATTAGCTAAAACGCGATCGCGCTTTAGCGGCTCGCGCAGCTGGGCGAGCAGCTATAGGTCTGCCTGTCGACACCGCGATAGACGGTCACGAGCGCATCGTCGTCGGCTTTGACTTCCGCCACCTTGGCATCGACAATGCTACGCAGCGCAAGCGTCAGCGTACCGGTCTGGCGGGCACGTGACAGAACCTCGGCCTGATCGGGACGCAATTCGAGCGTGACGGTCTTGCCGACCAGATTGGTCTGGCCTTCCTTTTCCTTCGGTGCCTGGTCGATGGCGAGCACGCGCACATTCGACAGGATGACCTCGGAGACCACCACTTCAGGAGCCGACGGATTTTCCGGATGCCGCTCGCGGCGGGTGAGAATGACATCGACCCGGTCATTGGGCAGGATGAAGCCGCCGGCGCCGGTTTCCGGCGAAATCTCGGTCGACATGCCCCGCGTACCGCTGGGCAGGATCGCGGCCATGAAACCGGACCCGTTGCCCTTGACGAGCTTCTGGTCGCGGATCGGCTCGCCCGCAATCAGCGGCTCGCGCGCGATCGAGCCCACGAGTTGGGTGGCCGCATCAGGACGGTCGGTCTTGCGAATGAAGGCATTGCTGGCGGACGCCTGCGGCCAGGTCTGCCACTGCATGTCTTCGGGCTTGACGTTCTGGCCGAGACCAATGTCATTTTTGGCAACCAGCACGTCAACGGTCGGAAGCTGCGCGACCGGCGCGGCCTGCTCGACCTTGGGGGCTTCAGAGCCGCCGCTGGCAAGATAGGCAGCGACGCCACCGGCACTGAGCGCGATGCCCAGGACGACAATACGTGCAGTCTTCATACGCTTTTACTCTTCCGCGCCTTTACATTCTGAGCAAGGCGATACGCTGCGGAGCCGGTGTCCGACGCGAGCGAGTTTGCGGTCAATTGGTGAAGGAACTGCAAATGGGGCGCCTTTACTTTACCGATTCCCTGCACCAACCGGCAGGGCACGAACTAGCGGGAGGTGCGGATATGGACGACGGCATTCTCGTCCGAGTAGACGCGTTGCCAACCGCCGATATGATCCAGCAAGGTCACGGCCGGCGTCTCCGGCGTCAGCAGGACGGCGTCGATGTCGTAGGTCTTGAGCAGGTCGAGAAACAGGCCGACGTCCCGGAGCTGCATGGACCGGTAATAGGCCATTTCAAACGATTCGCCATAAAGCTCGGCGCGGCCGTCGATGAATACCGGAATGCCCCGCGAGATCAGGTAGCCGGCGAACGGCAGGTCATTCATGATCCGCCTGGCATTATGGGCCTTGAGCACTTCGACCGCGGCGGCGGGCGCCTGATTTGCCGGCGGCGTGAATGGGTGATTGGCGGCGAACGCCCAGGTCGAGGCGACCAGGATCGCAGCCACCACTGCCGCTGACGCGGACGGGAAAGCGGCCCTCGCGAACCGTGCCGGCTCCAGGGCGAATTGCGCCGACAGCGGCCCAACCACGACCAGCGGCGCCAATAGGGCAAAGATTTCGACATTGCGGACATGGGAAAGGCCCATGTGCAACAGGCCAAGCACCAGGAGGATCCGCGGCGGCGTCAGCCTGACGCCGAAATAGAGCGCGCCCGCGATCGCAGCCAGGATGCTGCCCTCGAACGGCCCGAACGTGGAAAAGTTGGCCGGCATCCATTCATAGATGAGGTGCAGCAATTCGCCGAGATTGAGGATCTTGCGCGAGGCAAGAATTGAACCCCAGCCGTAGGGCGTAATGCAACACGCGACCAGGGCGGCGAGACCGAACGCGAACCATCGCATCGCGAGCGATTTTCGCCGCGACGCATCCGCATTCCACAACGCATCGAGCGCAAACGGTGCGACCAGCGCGAGCCCGAACACGAATCCGCCATGCAAATTGGCCCACACCACAAGCAAGGGCAGCAGCCAGTACGACGGCGATTCACCTCGCTCGCATGCGCGCAGGAGACCGCTCGTCCACGCCACCATCACCGGAAACACCAGCACATGCGGACGCGCCAGCAGGTGAGAGCCCGAGAGCAGCAGTGCCGCCAGCGGAATCAGGATCGCATATCGCGTCGGAATGTGGCGGCCGAGGATGAAGGCCATCAGCGCAAAGGCCACCGCAATCGCCGCTGCCGCAACGACGATCGGCCCGGCCCAGCCGGCCCAATCATAGGCGATCGCATACACGACCTGCGCCAGCCAGGAGGAGGAGATCCAGGGATCGCCGGCCTTGGTGAAGGAATAGATGTCGGTGGTGGGGAAGGCGCCATGGTCCAGGATCCATCGGCCCACCGCGATATGCCAGTAGCTGTCGGAATCGCCGAGCAGAATATTGCCGTTGATTAAGAGCAGCGCGTAGACGCCGATCCCGAGCCAGAGCCAGGCCGGCAGCAGGCTCGCATCGGCCACCTTCTCCTGCCGGATCGTCCCGATGTCCGCACTGCTCACGACAGCCTCCGAACCGCGCTAGCGGCGAAATGGATAGGCGAGCTGCCCGACGATCTCGGACGGCATGGCCGCTTCGTCCTTGCCGTAATTCTCCGGCAGCTCGTTTGCGGGCATTCGGAAAGTGCCGAACAGCATGTCCCAGATCGGAAAGGTCCCGGCGAAATTGGTGTTGCCGCCGGCTTCCAGCGGCGTGTGATGCCAGCGATGGAACACCGGCGTCGCCAGCACATATCGGAACGGCCCGAGCGTCCAGTTCAGGTTGGCGTGCACGAAGGCTGAATGGAACGTGTTGAACGGACCGACCCACAGCATGATGTTCGGTGAGATGCCGGCCATCAGCAGGATGACATCTACCGAGATGGTGCCGATGATCAGGTTGATCGGATGAAAGCGCGCCGCCGAAATCCAGTCGAGCTCTTCCGAGGAGTGGTGGACGGCGTGATACTTCCAGAGCTGATCGTGAAACAGCCGATGCAGCCAATACAGCATGAAATCGGAAGCGACGAGAAACAACAGCGCCTGCGCCCAGAGCGGCAATTGCGCCAGCGGTCCGTGACCGTTCTCGTAGAAGGCGATCAGCTGGTCGGGATCGTTGATGTGGAAGACGAAACTCGCACCCACCACCAGAAGGCCGATCCGGATCACGCGCGCGAACACCGGAACGAAGAACCAATAGACGACGTCGGTCACGAGCTCGCGCTTCTTCCACCAGGGCGCGGAATCGTTGCAGGCCCAGAAATGGCTGAGCACCGAAAACACCAGCGCCAGCGCGATCGTCACCGGCACGACCTTCTCGATGGTCTGGCCAAGCATCAACAGGACTTCCATCGGCAGACTAGTCATGCACGCCTCGTCAATTCAGCTGATCAGGCTTACTGCCGCGCCGCTTAAGGAGGTGTGAAATCCCGTTCCTGCAAAGCCTTTATATTGCGTGATATGGCGTGATATCGTGTGCGTGATCATACGCGCGGGCGATATACCTGTTCGAAACCAAGCTTGCATTGTCGCCAATTGCTTAATCCGAAATTTACTGTGCAGAAGAACTGAGCATTGTACCGTTCTTTACGCGACCGAATTAACTGCGCCGCAATCCTCCGACCGTAGGGTGGCTCATGGTCACGGTGCTGAGAACGCCGGTGAGACCAGACCCTAGTTCGACCAGCCACGTGTACACGGAGTTTAACTGATGAAGAATCTGATTGCGCGTTTCGTGAAGGATGAATCCGGCGCCACCGCCATCGAATACGGCCTGATCGCCGCCGGCATCTCGCTCGCGATCATCGCTGTGGTCAACGGCCTCGGCACCAGCTTGAGCACCAAGTTCAACTCGATCAGCACCTCGCTGAAGTAAGCGACAGCTTGCCGAGCTAGCAAAGGCCCCGGAGTTTCCCGGGGCCTTTGTTGTTTGCAATCCCCTCTGGTTGGCGTTTTTGGTATGCGTAAGAGTAAAGCCGCCGATGTCGCGGCCCGGAACGCGGCGGAAGTCGCCCGCGACCAGGCCGGCGTGCAGCTCGTCTGTCTCGCCCTCGCACTCTCGCTCGTGATGCTGGCTTTCCGGATCTTCAGCGTCTGGTGAGGCGAGGCGCCGTTTTCCGATTATTCACCACTCGCCGCTAGACTTCGGCGATCCGATTTCCCGCGCGTGTCCCGATGCCCATGATCCTCGACCTCGCACGCCTGTTGCTGTTTCCGGCCCTGATGGCGTTCGCGGCGGCGAGCGACCTCTTCACCATGACGATCTCGAACCGGGTCTCGCTGCTGCTGGGTGCCGGTTTTCTGGTGCTCGCCATCGCGAGTGGGATGGGGCCCACCGAAATTCTTCTGCATTTTGGCGCCGGCGCGGTCGTGCTGGCGATCGCCTTCCTCTGCTTTGCGATGGGCTGGGTCGGCGGCGGCGACGCCAAGATCGCGGCCGCGGCGGCGCTCTGGTTCGGCTTTGCCCATCTGATGAACTACCTGCTTTACGCCTCCCTGTTCGGCGGCGCGCTGACGCTCCTGCTGGTGCAGTTCCGGCAATGGCCTTTGCCCTATGCGCTGGCCGGCCAGCCCTGGCTGCTGCGGCTGCACGCCAAGGAGAGCGGCATCCCCTACGGCATCGCGCTCGCGATCGGAGCGTTAATGATTTATCCGGAAACGGAATGGGTGAAGGCGGTCAATCTCGCCCACTTCGCGCTGCGCTGAAAACCGAGCACCGCGCAAGAAAACCGCACAAGTAACTTGCGGTTAAGGCAATTTACTCACGCCTCATTAACCATGCTTTGACGAATAGCTGGTCAACTCCACTGCACGGCGGCGCACGCGTCGCGGCGTAATGTGGAAAGTGAAGCGTATGAATACCGCACGCATTCTGGACCTGGCTATCGCCATCGGCGCCGGCAGTCTTGCCGCGCGGCCAGCGCGCGGACCTGACGGCAAGTCGACCTGCAACAGCCCTGCCCTCCGATTCTCCGCGCCCGACACCTCCTATCCGCATTCCGGCAGACCCGGCCTGGCGGTAACGCAGTGATGAGGACACGAGATATGAATTGCGGGGCAAACGGGACAATGTTGCGGACCCTCCTGGTCCGCGCCCTGTCGTTTTCAGCCGTTGCCGCACTGACGCTGAACCCGGTGCTCACGCCGGTGATCGCGAGCGACTACAAGCTGCCGCCGGCACCGGCTGCCGTGGCCGGCGAGATGAATGCGCGCTTCCTGCCGCTTGGCGTCGGCAAATCGGTGGTGATCGACCTGCCGCGTGACATCAAGGACGTCCTGGTCGGCGACCCCAAGATCGCCAATGCCGTGATCCGCTCCTCGCAGCGCGCCTATATCATCGGCGCCGCGGTCGGCCAGACCAACATGGTGTTCTTTGACGGCTCCGGCCAGCAGATTGCGGCTTACGACATCGCGGTAACCCGCGACCTCAACGGCGTCCGTGCCGCACTCAAACAGATGTTCCCCAATTCGGACATCCGCATCGAAGGCGTCGGCGACGGCGTCGTGCTGACCGGCTCGGCTGCCAATCCGATCGAGGCGCAGCAGGCCGGCGACATGGCGGCGCGCCTTGCCGGCGGCCCCGACAAGATCGTCAACTCGATCGTCGTCCGCGGCCGCGACCAGGTGATGCTGAAGGTGACCGTCGCCGAGATCCAGCGCTCGGTCATCAAGCAGCTGGGCATCGATCTCCAAGCCAATCTCAGCTACGGCAGCTCCGTGGTGAGTTTCAATAACGCCAACCCGTTCACCGCCAACAATGCGCCGCTCGTCAGCAACAACGGCACGACGACGACGTTCGGCAATTCAGTGTCGGCCACGCTGCGCGCCATGGAAAGCGCCGGCGTCGTCCATACGCTGGCCGAGCCCAATCTGTCGGCGATCTCCGGCGAGTCCGCGACGTTCATTTCGGGCGGCGAATTTCCGATTCCCTCCGGCGTGACCTGCCAAACCGAGGCGTCGGGCGCGATCGGAAACTGTGTTCAGACCGTCACCTTCAAGAAGTTCGGCATCTCGCTGAACTTTACTCCGATCGTTCTCAACGAAGGCAAGATCAGCCTGCGCGTGATGACGGAAGTCTCGGAAATCTCCAACGAAAACGCCCTGCAGGGCGGCGTCGGCGGAACGACTATTCCCTCGATCAAGACCCGTCGCGCTGAAACTACCCTGGAAATTCCGTCCGGCGGCTCGATGGCGATGGCGGGCTTGATCCAGCAGCAGACCAAGCAGGCGATCAACGGTCTGCCCGGCATGATGGAAATCCCGGTTCTGGGAACGCTGTTCCGCAGCCGCGACTTCATCAACAACCAGACCGAACTCGCCGTGATCGTGACGCCCTACATCGTGCGCGCCGTCGCGCAGAAGGACCTGTCGCGACCCGACGACGGCTTTACTCCGGCGTCCGATCCGCAGGCCCAATTGCTTGGCACGGTCAATCGCATCTACGGCGTGCCCGGCCGCGCCGAGCCGGCGCAGAGCTATCGCGGCACCTACGGCTTTATTACCGATTGAGTGGGATGGGGATTCAAGAACCATGAAAGCCAGAACATCCCACAGGCGCAACGCTGCGATGGCGGCGGCGCTGATCGGCATCGGCCTGTCGCTTGGTGCCTGCGTGCATGACGAGCAGGTGGCGACGACGTTGCCCATTCCCGCCGATTATCGCCAGCGCCATCCGATCGCCATCGAGGAGGCCAAAGCCTCGATCGTCGTCTTCGTCGGACAGGGGCGCGGCGGGCTCTCCGCAGAGCAGCGCGCCGACGTGCTCAACCTTGCCCAGACCTGGAGTCACGAGGGAACCGGCGCGATCGACGCCGACGTTCCGGTCGACACCCCCAACGCGCGCGCGGCCGCGGATGCCTTCCGCGAGGTTCGCTCGCTGCTGGTGGCCGGCGGCGTGCCAGCGAACGGAGTGGTAGTGCGCCACTATCATCCCGACGATCCGCGTCATCTTCCCCCGATCCGCCTCAGCTATCCCCGGATGAAGGCGGTCGCAGGTCCCTGCGGACTGTGGCCGGATGATCTCGGCCCCTCGGTCAAGAACAAGAACTACTACGACAACACCGACTACTACAATTTCGGCTGCGCCTATCAGCGCAACATGGCCGCGATGGTCGACAACCCGTCAGATCTCGTGCAACCGCGCCCCGAGACGGCACCCTACACCGCACGCCGCAGCGAGGCTTTCGACAAGTATCGCAAGGGCACTACGACGGCGACCGACTATCCTGAATCCAACAAGGCCAAACTCAGCGACACCGGCAAATGATCAGCTACGCCCGCCAAAACCCGGAAGAAGCGCCGGACGCCGCGACGCCGCCGTCGGAAAGCCACATCGCGCCCGCACCGCGGGTGTCGGTGCAGGCTTTCTGCGAGACGGTGGAGACCGCCGCTGCCGTGCAATCGGCCGGCGAGGACCGCCGGCTTGGCAAGGCACATCTGAAGATCCAGATGGGCGGCATGGCTGCCGCCATCGAGGCCTATCGCGCCGCTCCCACGCCGAACGTGATCATCCTCGAAACGGACGTGCGCGTCGACATACTCGCCGGGCTCGATCAGCTTGCGACCGTGTGCGATCCCGGCACCCGCGTGGTGGTGATCGGCCGCGTCAACGACGTCACCCTCTATCGCGAGCTGGTGCGCCGCGGCGTCAGCGACTATGTCATCGCGCCGGTCAACGCGCTCGACGTGGTGCGTTCGATCTGCAACCTGTTCTCCGCGCCGGAGGCCAAATCGATCGGCCGCGTCATCGCGGTGGTCGGCGCAAAGGGCGGCGTCGGCGCCTCCACCATCTCCCACAACGTTGCCTGGGCCATCGCACGCGATCTTGCGATGGATTCGGTCGTTGCCGACCTCGACCTCGCCTTCGGCACCGCCGGCCTCGACTACAATCAGGATCCGCCACAGGGAATTGCGGACGCGGTGTTCTCGCCCGACCGCGTCGATACCGCCTTCATCGACCGCCTGTTGTCGAAATGCACCGACCATCTGAGCCTGCTGGCGGCGCCAGCGACGCTGGACAAGGTCTATGATTTCGGCGCTGACGCCTTTGACGCGATCTTCGACACGCTGCGCACCAGCATGCCCTGCATCGTGCTCGACGTGCCGCATCAATGGTCGGGCTGGACCAGGCGGGCGCTGGTGAGCGCCGACGACATCCTGGTCGTCGCGGCACCCGACCTCGCCAATCTGCGCAACACCAAGAACATGATTGATCTCCTGAAGGCGTCGCGGCCGAACGATCGCGCGCCGCTTTACTGCCTCAACCAGGTCGGCGTGCCAAAGCGGCCGGAAATCAGCGCGGGCGAATTTGCCAAGGCGATCGAAGCCCAGCCGATCGCCTCGATCCCGTTCGATCCGCAGATGTTCGGCTCGGCGGCCAACAACGGCCAGATGATCGCGGAAATCTCCGCCAGCCATCGCACCACCGAGATGTTTCTGCAGATGGCGCAGCGGCTGACAGGCCGCAGCGAAACCAAAAAGGCGCGGGGGTCTCTCCTGTCTCCCCTGATCGACAAGTTGCGGGGCAAATAAGCCCCGGTTCGGAGTAGAAGCGTGTTCGGTAAACGTAGCGGAACAGAGAGCGATACCAGGCCGGCGAAGCCCGCGGTCAGCGTGCCGGAGCCCGCGCGGCCTCAAGCCATGCCTGCCGTTGCCGCGCCGCCGATCGCTCCCGTCAGGGCGGCGCCACCGCCGCCGCCGCCCCCCGTCGCCGAGACCCGGCGTTCGGACAGCTACTACCAGGTCAAGGCGACGATCTTCGGCGCGCTGATCGAGGCGATCGACCTTGCCCAGCTCGCCAAGCTCGACGGCGAGTCCGCGCGCGAGGAAATCCGCGACATCGTCAACGAGATCATCGCGATCAAGAACATCGTGATGTCGATCGCCGAGCAGGAAGAGCTGCTCGACGACATCTGCAACGACGTGCTCGGCTACGGCCCGCTGGAGCCGTTGTTGTCGCGCGACGACATCGCCGACATCATGGTCAACGGCGCCGGCACGGTCTTTATCGAAGTCGCCGGCAAGATCCAGAAGACCGGCATCCGCTTCCGCGACAACCAGCAGCTGCTCAACATCTGCCAGCGCATCGTCAGCCAGGTCGGCCGGCGCGTCGACGAATCCTCGCCGATCTGCGACGCGCGCCTCGCCGACGGCTCCCGTGTCAACGCCATCGTGCCGCCGCTCGCCATCGACGGCCCCGCGCTCACCATCCGCAAATTCAAGAAGGACAAGCTGACGCTCGATCAGTTGGTCAAGTTCGGCGCGATCTCGCCGGAGGGCGCGGAGATCCTGCAGATCATCGGCCGCGTCCGCTGCAACGTGTTGATCTCCGGTGGTACCGGCTCGGGCAAGACCACCCTGCTGAACTGCCTCACCAACTATATCGAGCTCGACGAACGCGTGATCACCTGCGAGGACGCCGCCGAGCTTCAATTGCAGCAGCCCCATGTGGTGCGGCTCGAAACCCGCCCGCCGAACATCGAAGGCGAAGGCCAGGTCACGATGCGAGAATTGGTGCGCAACTGCCTGCGTATGCGCCCCGAACGCATCATCGTCGGCGAAGTCCGCGGACCCGAGGCGTTCGACCTGTTGCAGGCCATGAACACCGGCCATGACGGCTCGATGGGCACGCTGCACGCCAACAATCCGCGCGAGGCGCTGTCGCGCTGCGAATCCATGATCACCATGGGCGGCTTCTCGCTTCCTTCGCGTACCATCCGCGAGATGATCTGCGCCTCGATCGACGTCATCGTCCAGGCCGCGCGCCTGCGCGACGGCTCGCGCCGCATCACCCACATCACCGAGGTAATGGGGATGGAAGGCGACACCATCATCACCCAGGACATCTTCCTCTACGACCTGATCGGCGAGGACGCCAACGGCAAGATCATCGGACGGCATCGTTCCACCGGCATCGGCCGGCCGCGGTTCTGGGAGCGCGCGCGCTACTATAACGAGGAAAAGCGGCTCGCCGCCGCGCTCGATGCCGCCGAAGTCGCGCCGCCAAGCTAGGATTAGCCCATGAATACGCAGGCGCTTGCTCTGGCCTTCCTCGCCGCCACCGCGATCGGTGGCGCGGCGTGGGTCTTCGTCTATCCCTCGCTGTCGGGCGAGAAGAAGGCCGAGAACCGGCGCGCCACCTTCGCCAAGCCGGAACCGATCGCCAAGCGACAGAACGACCGCACCCAGCGCTCGCGCCGCGAGCAGGTCGAAGGTTCGCTGAAGGATCTGGAAGCCCGCCGGCAGAAGGAAAGCAAGGTCCCGCTCAGCGTCCGCCTGACCCAGGCCGGGCTTGCCGATTGGACCGAGCAGCGATTCTACGTCGTGTCCGCGGTGCTCGCGCTGGTATTCTTCGCGGGCGCCTGGTTCGGGGGCGGCGGCTTGCTCGGCGCCGCCGGGCTCGCCTTCGCCGCCGGCTTCGGCCTGCCGCGCTGGGGCCTCAGCTTCCTGAAGAAGCGTCGCGAGAAGAAATTCCTGGCCGCGCTTCCCGATGCCGTCGACGTCATCGTGCGCGGCATCAAGGCCGGCCTGCCGCTGTTCGAATCGATCAAGGTCGTCGCCGCCGATGCGCCGGAGCCGCTCCGAAGCGAATTCCTGTCCATCATCGAGACGCAGGCGATCGGCATCCCGCTCGGCGAGGCCTGCCAGCGGCTCTATGAGCGGATGCCGGTGCCGGAAGCGAATTTCTTCGGCATCGTGGTCGCGATCCAGCAGAAATCCGGTGGCAACCTCTCCGAAGCGCTCGGCAACCTCTCGAAGGTGCTGCGCGACCGCAAGAAGATGGCCGAGAAGATCCAGGCGATGTCGATGGAAGCCAAGGCTTCCGCCGGCATCATCGGCTCGCTGCCGCCGATCGTGATGATTCTGGTCTACCTCTCCACCCCCGGCTACATCTCCTTGCTGTGGACCCATCCCACCGGCCAGCTCATGCTGGTCGCCTGCGTCGTCTGGATGTCGATCGGCATCATGGTGATGAAGAAAATGATCAATTTCGACTTCTGAGAGGCCGGCGTGTTTGATTTCCTGATCGATGCCATCCACAACCCGCGCTTCCTGACTATGCTGCTTGCCGCGATCGCGGCGAGCGCCACCGTCTACACGCTGGTCCTGCCGCTGCTGGCCGGCGAGAGCCTGGACAAGCGCATGAAGGCGGTGGCGAGCGAGCGCGAACGCATCCGTGCCCGCGAGCGCGAGCGCCTGAACAAGAACGAAAAAGTCTCGCTGCGCCAGACGCCGAAGCAACTCGTCTCCCGCGTGGTGGAAGACTTCAACCTGACCAAATACCTGGCACAAGATTCGGCGCGCGAGAAGCTGTCGCTCGCCGGCTATCGCGGCCAGGCGCCCTACGTCACCTTCCTGTTCTTCCGGCTGGTGGCGCCGATCGTGATGTTTATTGCCGCCGTGCTCTATGTCTTCGTGATCTCGCACATGGAGAAGTCGATGCCGATCAAGGTCGGCATGTGCATCGGCGCGGCCTATCTCGGCCTGCAGGCGCCGATGCTGTTCCTGAAGAACGCCATCAGCAAGCGCCAGCTCCAGATCAAGCGCGCCTTCCCCGATGCGCTCGACCTGCTTCTGATCTGCATCGAATCCGGCATGTCGATCGAGGCTGCGTTCCGCAAGGTGTCGACCGAAATCGTCACCCAGTCGGTCGCGCTGTCGGAAGAGTTCACGCTGACCACGGCCGAGCTGTCCTACCTTCAGGACCGCAAGGTCGCCTATGAGAACCTTGCCAAGCGCACCGGGCTCGAGGGTGTGAAATCGGTCTGCCTGGCGCTGATGCAGTCGGAACGCTACGGCACGCCGCTCGGCCAGAGCCTGCGCGTGATGGCGCAGGAAAACCGCGACATGCGCATGACCGAGGCGGAAAAGAAGGCCGCCGCGCTGCCGCCGAAACTGACCGTGCCGATGATCCTGTTCTTCCTGCCGGTGCTGTTTGTCGTGATTCTCGGACCGACCTTCATCAGGGTCTCGTCGATGCAGTAAGCGCTCGGCGCTTGATGTGAAGCTGCACATCGGTCTAGTCGGAAGGCTTCATCGCTGCTCGTCATTGCGAGGAGCGCAGCGACGAAGCAATCCATTTCGCAGCGAGTGGAGAGGTGGATTGCTTCGCTTCGCTCGCAATGACGAGACACACTTCCACCTCCCCGCGGCACGACGTGTCCGGGCGATGCGTTCGTTTCGCAACCCTCCAAGACAAAGAGGGCGCAGGGAATGCCGGGTGCAGACCGCACCCATGGCCCGCCTGCAACAAAAAAAGCAGGCGGCAGTCACCACAGGTCCAGCCAGAACATCCGGCATTCCCTGCGCGATGGTTTTACGGCTTATACGCGCGCTCCCCGGAGTCCGGGCTTGTTAGCCTCCGTCGCCTCGCGGGATCATCACCCGCAAAACTTGATCCCAGCGTCGGGGGATCAGGACTACACGACTTCGCCGTCCGTCAGGATGCCTTCGTCCGCGCGACATGCGCGCTGAACACCCCGCCGTCCACCGCATCCCGCCCTCAACGTTCGTGACGATCGCGAAACGCCCCTCGGAGTGAGGATGGGATGCACGGAGACAACCATATATTTCGGTAAAACGGAAGATCAATATTTTCACCCCGAGCAATTGACACACTTCCGATTATCGGAAGTGATTTGCCCGTCGGGTCGCCGCTATATGCTGATACCGCCTGTCAGCCCTTCTCTGCCCGTGCGACTGGCGCTGACGCCCGCTTTTGCGCCAAGAGCCGCCTCCGCCGCTACGTCGCATTTTGACCCAACTGTATGGTCCGGCCGTGCGGTGCAAGA
>Ga0210384_10000232_pt1 | contig 88079 bp, 70 predicted proteins | sample IncBWH2MmetaG_FD_160574 | JGI IMG/M metagenome (GOLD analysis project Ga0210384, IMG submission 160574) | Forest soil microbial communities from Barre Woods Harvard Forest LTER site, Petersham, Massachusetts, United States - Inc-BW-H-2-M | ecosystem: Environmental > Terrestrial > Soil >... | reverse complement strand
TCGGCCTGTACTTTCGCCCAATCTTTTGGTTTTCGCTTCATCGCATACGGAGCATCCGGATGCCCGAAGAATTCCAGAAGTTCTGCACGAATTTCCGGAGAAGCGCCACTGAACTTTTGCTTCGCCAAAGCGTCCAGCAATTTCGCCTGCGTCTCATCGGTGAGCTGATATTTTCCCGGCCCCGTAATTTCACCGGTGTCGAAATTCTCGTTGGGCAAGTCCGGCTGACCGGCGGCTGCCTGGCCCAGCAGCTGCTTGTAGCGATCCAAGGTTGCGTTGAAGCTGGCTTCGAACAGTTTTTCCGCCGCAGGCGTGGGTGTTTGGAGCTGCAGCACTTTTAGGGGACCAATCTTTGGGAGAATCCGGACCAGGAAAGCCAGAAATCTTTCGCCAAAGGTGGGCGGTTGATATTGCTTTCCCCAATTTTTCTGGTAACTCGCGCGAGAAAGATTGTAGAGGAATTTCTTTCTCGTTATTCCGGGCTGATCCTTCATGATGTCGTTTTTCTTCAGGCTCCAGGCAATGCGCGTCGCTTTGGGAAGAAGCTGGCTGACATCGTGGCGGTACGACCCGAGCACCTTGTCTTCGTCGGAGAGAACGCTTTTCAGGTCCAATCCGTAGGTTTCCTGAAAGGCTTGCTCCAGCAGTGGAACCGAAACTCCAAATCCGATGAAGTCGTGATAGTTGTCCGGGGCATAACGGCCCTGCGCTATTTCCAGAACGTCGAATCCAAATTCTGTTTTTACGTGCGCCAGGGGGTCATCTTCATACGTGACCGTGTCGCCGTACTTCTTTTTCAACTTGGGGTACAGGAGAGGGACGGCGCGATTCGTGCCGATCGGGTGGCCGTCATTGTCTGCGGCATAGTGAGCCAGCGCCCCGAGGGCAAACGCGTAGCCGTTCAGGTCCTGGGAATCGCGGAGGAGAGCGAGAACGAAATCACCGCTCCGGACGTAATGCGTCAAGTCGCTGAAGAAAAAACTTCCGTGCGGGTAATATCCCATGTCCTGGATGATGGCCCCGCCGTATGCGTAGCCGTGCGCTTCTTTGAGTTGTTCGGGCGTCGCATCGGGAAAACGCTTCAACAGCAGCGGGCGCATGTTGGTGTCCCACGCGCTGTCAATAATTGCTTCATGGGCCAGGACCGCGTAGGCCTCGGCATTGCCCGGCCAGCCCAAAAACAAAGCAAGACCCACAACCACGGCAAAAACTTTTTCTGACAATAATTTGCGGCTGCGCATTTTGCCGGAAGCGACCTCGTTTTGATCTTAGCTTATTTCAATGCAACCAAGAATTTGTTTGACCGGAGGGAGACCCGCTTGGGCGCGCAGGCCTGCTCCCGAGCATGCGAGTACGTCATCGACTTTCCCACCCGCCGGCATTGCCGTCCGCTACGCCATTTCGGCGGCCAAGTGAGATACTGGAGTAAGGACACTGCTTTCGGTGGATATTCGTATCTCATGATGGATGCGGACCTATATCGTCGGTGGACGCCTTCCCTTCGCGCGTTTGTCATTTCGCTCCTGGTCAGTATGGTCCTCGGCCAGACCGTCGTGGCGCAAGGAGAGCGGCCTGCGCCCGAAAGCAGCAACTATTCTGCCACTGTGGCAGCCGCAGGCACAATCTCCCCCGTCATCGTCGTCGGCTTCGTCGGGGGGTTCATCCGGCACGATGATCCCGTCCACAGCGTGGTGCAGCTCGCGGCGCGCCTTCGCAAGGCTTACCCATCGGGCGTGGACGTGGAGATTTACGAGAGCTACCACGGGGAAAATGCCCGAAAGAAAATCCTCAGCCTGCTGGACACGAATCATGATGGAATTCTGACGGCCGCCGAAAAACAGAATGCGCGCGTCATTCTTTACGGGCATAGCTGGGGCGCTTCCGAAGCCGTCACCGTCGCGCGCGAGCTGCAAAAGGATGGCGTCCCCGTGCTGCTCACTATTCAAGTGGATAGCGTATCCAAGATTCGCCAAAATGATTCGGTCATCCCCGCGAACGTGGCCCAGGCCGCAAATTTCTACCAGCCGGACGGATTTGTCCACGGCCAATCGTCGATTCGCGCCGCCAATCCGGCGCGCACCAGGATCATGGGGAATTATCGATTCGACTACAAAGCAAACCCATATAATTGCAATGAGTATCCCTGGTATGACCGCCTTCTGATGAAGACTCACACCCAAATCGAATGCGATCCAAACGTGTGGAAACAAGTGGAGGCCCTGATCCGGTCGGACTTGCCTTCAACCACGGGGAGTGGATAAGGGCAATGAGAACATGCTGAAGATTTTGTGCGTAGCCAGCGGGAAGGAGCGCTCGACTCGATTTCATCGCGGAATCGGCCACTCGCTGACCGCGCCTCAATTTCAGGGTCCATTCCAAATGAACAAGTTGTTGTGTTTCGTTGTTCTCGAATGGCATCAGATGCTTTAGAATCGTAAACATCTGCCGCAGTGGGCGTGTAGCTCAGCGGGGGAGAGCACCTGCTTTGCAAGCACGTTTAGCCACTCTATCCTTTCCATTCCGTACTTTTCCATTCCGTACTTTGAATTAGTAACAGTTTCAACAATTTGGGGAATCTGCTTTTCCCTCGAAGCTAACCCCAACGACTAGAATCCAGCCGTATTTGACGCGCTTTTTGGCACAGCGAACGAGGGGGGAGCACCTCCCTGAAAAGCATCTGCACTCTCAATCTCGTGAGACTCAATTCCAAACGTCATTAGCCGACGACAACGCAGTATAGGATCCCCCGGGTCGAAGCCTAGGCATCCTGGTGGCCACTCAGTTGATCGCGGAGGTCAGATTTGAATTGACGACCTTCGGGTTATGAGAGAGTAGGTCAAAAACTAAATCTCGTTTGTCTGGTGTCGCTTCCGAAGGTAACCGCAGAGTTTCAGCATTCTACTTGTACCCAATTCTGTACCCAAGAATTCCGTGGCTCGAGCGTTTGAAACAGCCAGACCAGGCGATCATTTAGTCCCGAACCAGATTCCAGAGCTTATCGAAACTTGTTGAAGCAGAGTGCTTTTGGTATCTACAAAATTATCGACACTCATCCGAGATCACTCTTCCATCGAGGTAGTTTTCCTTCAAGATTAATTGATACCTGTTCTGAGACTTAAAACACTACCTTCAACTCAGGGCAGTGGGTCAAAAATGATGTGCCTTGTGCCGTGTCGAGCGGTGCCGCTTCCAAAGGTCAGCCAGGTGAGGCGGACTCAGAATTCGCGGGTGAGCTCGCAGGAGTTTCGATCGAAACGAGGAAATTGCTCGCGAGAAGGTACGCGTACAGGTGGCCGAGGGGAGGCTTGTGGTGCAACTCCTTGGCGGTGACGAGGCCGTTCGTTCCACTCCACTCCCAACTGGCGGCGGAATTGTCCTTGAGCCATTCCTGGAGATCCGCAAGGGTCATCGGATAAGCGTAAATGCGCACATTTTGCGCGAAAAGACGTGCGAGGGCTTCGAAACTTCTCCCTTCCAAATTGCCATAGGGATCTTCAAACGCTCGGATCAAGAGCGAAAGGCCTACGACAAATCGTAGCGGTGCTCTCGTGTAGCGGTTCACCAGGCCGGTCATGGCATAGAGCTGCGGTTCACGAAAGAGAAGCACATCACCACTCTGTCCGAGAAGTGCATTAATCCTACGCAACAGGTCGGGAATTTCCGGGGCCGGCGCTCCTGGTTCAAAAGCAGCCGCCGTAAGGCAGAAGAAACCAATTGGCGCAGCAACCGCCTCTCCCAATTCCTTGCGAAGCTCCTGAACGCCTGCAGCCAGCAAATGAATGTGAATCTGCGCGTGAGCGGCATCGACATGGCTGAAGTATCCGGGCGCGAGTACGGCAGCTTTTTTGTGCAGAGCCTCGCCGGGAGGAATTGCTGTGCCTTTGGAGGAGAAACAAACAACTTCAGCGAATCCCGCGTGCACCAGGTACGCCTGGAGAGTTTGCTGATCCCAGCCGGAGAAGGCTGGCCCACGAACCTCTGCGACATCGATTTCGATTCGCTGCCTGACGACGTCTTCTGTTAATCCATCGAGAAAGGATTCCCTCGTTTGCAATTGATAGAAGGCGGCGAAAATGAGATTGACACCGAGAATACCAATGGCTTCTTGCTGCAGGGCAATCGCAGGATCTCGCAGATTTATGTGCAGCACAATATCGTTCGGAGGACCGCCAGGCTGCAGCTGAAATCGAAGCCCTATCCAGCCATGGGGGTCGTTCGTTCCGGCGTAGTTGCGCGTTTCGATGGTATCGGCAAAGGAGAAAAAGCGAGTCTGCGGGCCGCGAGTCTTGCAAAGCTGTGTTTGCAGATCGGACCATTCTTTGTCCATCATCGCCTCAAGGCGTTGTTTGGAAACATATCGCGAGCCGGAACCGTAGAGATCGTCGCTCACTTCCTTATCGTAGGCGGAGATCGTCTTGGCGACCGTGCCGGAAGCGCCTCCGACCATAAGGAACCAGCGAGCGACTTCCTGGCCGGCGCCGATTTCAGCGAAGGAGCCGAAGGTGGATGCCGCCAGATTCAGGGTAAGAGCTTTGTGGTGGGTATCGAGTTTTTCCGTGTTAGACATAATCAGACTCCAGTCGCACGAAAGTCTTCGAGGTGATCTCATAAGCGAGCACCCCTGCTTCAGAAAAGCGCTATTACTTCAGCAGCTCATCGGCGTAACGGATAGGAACAGCCAAGTTCGAGCCACCGAAATCTTTTAGAATGGCGGAGTTCACACCGATGACCTTGCCATCGCGATTGAAGAGCGGTCCGCCGGAACCGCCGGAGGTTGTCGCCGCGTCGTAAACAATCGTGTCCGTTAAGACATCTCCGATGTGTCCCTGGGTCGTCGTCGGGCGAATCAGGTGTTTGGCGGCCAACTGCGAAAGAATCTGAGTCACGCCTTGGGCGTTTTCCGCCACTTTTCGGGTGACGTCGCTTCCCGCGCGGGCCAGAATGCCTTCGATTCCGGTAGGATAGCCAATCAGGACGACCGGATCGCCCGTCACACTGGCTTCACTCCGATCATCGAGCTCCAGGAGTGCGGTGTGAGGTGGTGCTGGTTTCTGTAACCTCAGAGTTGCCAGATCGGCGTGCTTCGAAATCCGGTCGAGCTTGGCTACGATGCCTTGAGAGGTCCCAGGGAAGTACGCCGTGTAAGACGCGACGAACGGGGCAGCACCGAGATCAAGAATTTCCTTCAATTCCATGTCACTCGCCCAAGGCTCCGCAACGTGATGATTCGTGAGCAGACGTCCGTCGCTTGTTACGAGAAATCCGGTGCCAAAGATGTCAAGTTGCAGCGGCGGTCCCGTCCCGTCAGTGTCGAGAGATACCATCCCCTTATCGTCTATGCGAGCCTTACCCGTGTCATCTGCAGCCAGACGAATTAACTGTCCGGAAATCTTGTCGCGAAAACCCACAACCACATGCAGGAAGCAGACGCTCGGTCCGTAAGTGTGTACGATTGTTTCCGCTATTCTGTCCTCATTTTCCAGCCGGTCAAGGCGATTTTGCGTCCTCTCAAGCTGCCGCGCGACGGATTCGTCACTTGTGTCGCCGTTCGCCGCCATCTTGTTGCGAGCGGGTTGAGTTTGTACTTGCAGAGGCTCATGAGTTCGCGGCGCGCCATTTACATCCAAAGAGTCGCGCGCCGGTTCTGCGTGGCGAAGGAGTTCCCCCTGTTGAAGGAGTCCGTCGTTCAGCCGCGCGACATTCGCAATGAGTTGGAGCGTTTCGTTGTGGCTGCGGCGGCTCGAGATAACCGTTATGACTGCCGCAAGAACGGTGGCCGCGCTGAGAACGTAAACTATGGAAAGAACCCAAAAACGACGCCGGGACATCACTTTGCTTATCAGGTTCTCGGCGGTGCTCTCCGCGAGGTGTTCTCTTTCAAGTGCATCCTTTAGTTCCGCCTCAAGCTTGAGTTCTGGCTGCCTTTGACGAAATTGACCTCTGATTTTTGCGGCGAATTCCAGTGGCTCAAATGGAAAAGACACGACGTCGTCGGCGCCCAGATCCAGTCCGCGGGCGCGCTCGAGCGCTTCCCCGCGAACAATCATTACAATTTTGAGAGCTTGCAGATGAGAACTTGCCTTGACTTGGCTGATCAATCCGCAGCAGCTAAGGTTGGATGGCGTTGCTTCGGTGATCAGAAGTTCTGGCGAACGTGCGAGAATTTGATCAATAGTCAAGCTGCGCTCTGCGGCTATGTCATAGCCTTGGCCTGACAGGGTGTGTTCTACGGCTTGGGTAGATTCCGTACCGAGGTTGAAGAGAAGAATTCGCATAGTCAAATTGCCGCCCTATCCGTGAGAGTCTGTACAGCGCGCCTGAGACCTTGCAGATTTCCGCGACCGTTGGATAACGCACCTTCGGTCCAGTCGCTTGCGGACTCAAGTATTTGGACGCCGCCTCCACGATTTTTTACTCACGATTACAACTCTCCATCGTGGTAATCCTCGAACTTCAAGACTTGCCGGCCGTCAAGAACCGAAAGGCGATTCCAACTTCGTGTGTAAAGCGCGATCCTTTCCGGTTCGCGCTCAGCCCTTAGCCAATCATCAAGCTCATTGCCAGGACGCGCGCCACGCTCGAGATAGATTTGGTATGCGCGGTGGTTGATCTGGTCGTGAGTTGGTTGGTAGTTCACAAACACTTCTTTTCTCGGCTGAGCGATCTTCGCCTGACTGCCGTCTAATGCTGCCATCCGCCTCCTAACCCTTGGTAAAGCTGAACAAGCCCAAGCCGCTCGTTCAGCCGCGCCTCGACGAGGTTCACTTCGTCGAGGCCAACGATGCAGGCGCGTCGCACATCCGCGCGATGGTTCTTCTTCCAGGACGCCCTGAGCTCCTGTACCCAAGGGTTGGTGAGTCGGCCATGCAGAATCCATCTCTCTTCCGCGAGTGTTTCACTGAAATTGATCTTCAACATGCTATTTCCCTCAGCGTGTATCAGGATCTTGCGATGCCTTGTTCTGGCCCTTACCGATGTCATGACGGAGGGCGATACTGAGCAGGATCGCAACCACGATCCTCTTGATATCCATCTCACTTCTTTTTCGGGCCATCACCGTTGCTCTTCTACTTCTGTTTGGGTGGGTAGTTCTTCAGCAATTTCGCCATCGACTTATCCAAGTTCTTCATGTTCTTTTCGTGGTTTGAGCTGGGGTCAATTGTCTTGGTCGCACTTCCAGTCCAGACGAGTTGCTTCGTTCCCGGGTCATACATGTCAAGAACGAAAGTTCCAACACTGATCGTCGAACTAGTCCAAGATCCTGTGCCCATGCCGAACGCTCGTGAGCCCCAGGCATCCCATTGTCTTTCCTGGTTGACGGTGGTCTGGTAGCCGATATAGAGATCCGCCTTGTCGTCATCAGTTTTGGTCATCCCTTTCGACGCCAGTTGTGAGTCCACAGCCTGCTTGATTTGCGCGTCCATAATCTGATCGGGGTGAGCATCGCCAGTGTTGACCCACTTATACGTACGATATTTCGAGAAATCTGCTCCCGGCATAAAGTTATAGCGCACGTCTTGCGCGGCTAACGTCCCCGCGGTTACTACCAGCAGCGTTACGACCATCGCCGATGAAAAGAGTTTACTGTTTTGCTGTACTCGCATTCGTTCCTCCTTCAGGCTTCGTTTTTTCGCGTTACTGCGCCAGAGTTCTTGTTGTACTTTTTCTGGGGTTCGCGTTCTGCTTGCAACAAATCGTCCATGTCGCAACCGTGAAATCCGCCCCGCTCGATGTGAATCTCGTAGGCGCGCCGACGGATTTTTTCCGTAGTGGGTGCGTTCTCGATTGGTTGTTCCCCGATGCTCGGACGATGCATGTCTATCCCGCCTTTTGATGGATTTGACCTCAAGCCCTGCGCTTGCAAAAGCGCGATTCGGTGGCGATGCGGTGTTCCAGGGACGCCATCAGGGCCGGTGGAGTAGAGAAGCACAAGGATCGCCAATACAGCGATCAACAGAACCGTCACCATAAGGACCTCCTTCACGCCGACCTAACCAAATGAAGTGGGGGGTGAGGCGATCTCGCGAGATGCGCATGGCTTCGCCGGCAATTGCCCCGGGGCATTCGAGGTGATCTCACATATCGCTTAAGTGCTTCGCGTAACTTCCTCCTGCCCCGTGAAACAGTGGATTTCGTCGCGCTGATCGAGAGACCCATGCGTCGAGCCGTTTCTTCAGTAGATAATTCCCCAAGGTCCCTCAGCTCGATCGCCTTCCGCAGTCCCGGCCTCAATTTGCCCATGGCCGCCGACAAAATTCGCGCCTCTTCTCGCTGCAAGTAGCTGGTTTCGGGGTTTGGATTTGAGTCGGGAATCTCCAGGGGCGAGGCCGCTCCCTGTGAGTCGAGAGTATCTTCATCAATCGACACCTCACGGTGCCTGCGGCCTCTGCACAGCAACATTAAGGCTTCGTTGACAGTTATCCGCGTTAGCCATGTGGCGAAAGAGGATTTCCCTTCAAATGTATGCAAATGGACGAAAGCTTTTTGAAAACTTTGTTGGGTAACGTCTTCAGCGTCCTCTTGGACGCGTGTGAGCCGCAAGGCAACGGCGAACATCCTGCGTCGGCAACGTTCGACGAGGATTTCAAATGCTTCTTCATTTCCGTTCTTGGCAGCAACGACGAGATCCCTTTCCCCTGCTGGGCCGCTAAAGGGGGGAACGGCCGTTCCGGATTTATCGATCTCATCAACAAAGTTGGATATCATCGCGCTTCTCCTTTTATTCCATGGGAACACTGGCGCCTTTTCCCGGTTCGTTCTTGGCTAGCAGGAAGGACAGCAGAAACGTCAGCGCGCACGTCGCGGCCAGCAGCCAATACACATCGACATAGGAGAGGGCTTGAGCCTGCGCCATTACCATGCTGTACATTCTGGCAAGGGCCTGTTGGTGGGCCGAATACGCGCTCAGGCCGACATGTGTCAGACGGTTCGTCAAGCCTGCGACCGTCGCATTAAAACGAGGGGAGCGCGTGTACTCGGCCAAGACAGACTGATGGTACTGGCCTCGGCGCGCAAGCACCGTGGTCACAGCCGAAGTTCCTACGCTCTGCCCGATGTTGCGCACGAAGTTGATCAAACCGGCAGCAGCGTTGCTTTTTGACTCCGGCAAACCGACATAGGCGGCCATCGTGAGTGGGACGAATAAGAATCCTATCGGCAGATACTGCCAAACGCGCAACAATGCGGCAGCACGAAAGCTAATGAGGAGATCGATGCGCTTGCAGGTGAGATACATGGCCATCGCGAGCGTGATCCACCCGAAAGCGAGAAGGTGCCGGGCCTGGAACCGCGCCGCGAGGCGGCCCACGACCGGTGTAAGAAACAGTAGAAGAATAGCTGCGCCCGAAAGAACCATGCCTGCTGCCTCCGCCGTGTAGCCCATCAGCGTTTGCAGGAACTGAGGAAGAAGCACAGTAGAACTGAACAGGACAATACCAAGTACGAACATCATCAGGTTGCAGCTCGCAAAATTAAACATTTTGAACAGATGGACATCCACAACGGGTTCCTTGTGGTGCCACTCCCAAATAACGAGGGACACCAAACCCGCGGCGGCGAGAATGATCAGCGTGGTAATGAAGCGCGACCCGAACCAGTCGTCTTCTTGTCCTTTATCGAGCGCAACCTGAAGGGCACCTACGCCGATCACGAGGAGGCCAAACCCGATGTAGTCGAATCTCGCCGTGATCTTTTTCAAGCTCGACAAATAGGGCGGATCTTGAATTAGCTGAGAAACCAGCAAGACGGCCAGAATACCCACTGGAACGTTGATATAGAAAATCCAACGCCAGGAATAGTTGTCGGTAATCCAGCCGCCCAGCGTGGGGCCGATTGCCGGAGCACAAACGATCGAGACTCCATACAATGCGAAGGCCAAGCCGCGTTTCTCCGGCGGGAAAGTGTCAGCGAGGATTGCCTGCGTCATCGGCTGCAGTCCGCCCCCGAAGGCGCCTTGCAGCACCCGGAAAAAAAGCAGGAACCCAAGACTCGGCGCGAGACCACACAAGAACGAGCTGGCCGTAAAAAAGGCGATGCAGGTCATAAAGAAACGCTTCCGTCCGAACCAGCCAACGAGGAAGCCGCTGATCGGAAGCACAACGGCGTTTGACACCAGGTAGCTTGTCAACACCCACGTACTCTCGTCATTGCTCGCGCCCAGGTTGCCTGCAATGTGCGGAAGGGCCACGTTGGCAATGCTGGTATCGAGCACTTCCATGAAGGCAGCCATCGAGACCACCACGCCAATGAGCCACGGATTTACTTCAGGCGACGAGCCTGCCTGTTCAGCTGTGATTGTGGCTGCGGTGCTCATCGCACTCTCACTTCGGGCTCGACCGACAGCCCCGGCTTTAACAGTGCTTCCGCGTTGAACTGCTCTCCCGGAAGGCGATCAAAATCGATCCGCACCGGCACGCGCTGCACGACTTTCACGTAGTTACCTGTGGCATTTTCGGGAGGCAATAAGCTGAATATCGAGCCGGCGCCACCACCCAGATTGGTGACGCGGCCTTTCCACCTCCGGCCATATGCGTCAACCTTGACGTCGACGGGCTGACCAGGGCGCATGTGGGCAAGTTGCGTCTCTTTGAAATTCGCGGTCACCCAGACGTCATCGAGGGGCACTAGATCCACAAGTTCCTGCCCAATGCTCACGTTCTGGCCTGCTTCGACGCTTCTCTTGCCGACAATTCCCGTCACGGGAGAAAGGATCACCGTATAGCTGAGGTTCATCTCTGCTTGCGCAAGTTGAGCCTCTCGTTGCCACACCTGGGCGTCGGCGGCCTGCGCGTTGGCGCGAGTCAGAGAAATCTGCTGAGGCGCAGTCTCCGCAGTCTGCAAATCATTTTTGGCTTGCAGGAGTTTCCCCTGAGCTTGCTGCACGGCTTGTTCGGCCGCGTGCACTCCCGCCTGTGCCGAGGCAACTGCGGCTCGATTTGCTGTTGCGGTGGCAACCGCCTGGTCGAATTGCAGGCGAGAGATGTCCTCTTTCGCGATGAGTTGCATGGCGCGCTGCAGGTCTGCATCGCTCTTTGCAGCGTTTGCCTGAGCCTGGACGAGCGCGGCTTTGGCGGATTCGTAGTTCTGTTCAGACGCTCTAACCGCAGCCTCTGAGTTGAGCACCGCGGTTTTCGCCGAATCCAAATTGCTCTGAACTGTTACGGAAGTAATCGGCACCTTCCAGTGGGAACTCGCCGCTGTAGCTTCCGCATCGGCCAGGTTTGCTTGCGCCTGTGCCTCCGCGATCTTGTAGTCCTGAGAATCGACTGTCACGAGTACGTCGCCGGCATGAACGAGCTGCCCCTCAACGACGTACACGTCTTTGATTTGTCCGTTAATTCGCGTACTCAGCTGCATAACGTGGCCCTCGATTTGCGCGTCATCGGTGTCTTCGTAGCGGAGCGCATTCCACGCGAAATAGCCGCCTGCGATAGCGACCACCATCGCGGCCGAGATTATGAGCATTCTCTTGGGGTGGGGTGTCGAGTGCTTGCTGCGGCTCTCCTTCGACGGCGAACTGGGCGCTTCGTCATCCACAAGTGTGGCTGTTTGCTTTTGATCAGCGTCGATAGTTGGAGTGCCATTCTCGTTCGGCATTACTTTCCTCCTAGGTACTGTTCGTAATTTGAGCGTGCTACTCCGAGAGCGCGAGCCAGCGAAAGCTTGGCGAAGTTGTGGTCGTACAGACTGGTGATGTATTGATCGTTCGCGCTGGCGAGAGACTGCTCGGCCTGCACCACCTCGACGCTATCGGTCACACCGGAAGTGAAGCGATCCTTTGAACGAGCGAGGTTCTCATTGGCGAGATCGACGTTCTGCTTCGCGACCGCGACTTGTTCTTTGGCAGCATTGACATTGAGAAAGGCCGCTCGCACGTCGTAGTCAACCTGTCCGCGAATATTTTCGGCTTCGGCCTTCCGCTGTTGTAATTCAGCTTCCGCCTGGGTGATGTCACCTTTAATCCGTCCGCCGGTGAAAATCGGAACATTGATTCCAGCCTGAAACGTGAAATCTCCGTGCGATTGACCGAGTGTTCGGCCAATATCCCCGTAGGCGCCATTCACAGCCACGACGGGGTACCGCTCACCTCGCGCAGCCGATAGCGTCTGGGCGGCAGACTTTTCGGAATCAAGAGCTGACCGGAAATCGCTGCGCGATTTGTAAGCACCGTTCAGCGCATCTTCGACGGTGGGCGGATTGATTTCCGAGTAGGGAAATTGGTCGGCAAGTTCGAATTCTTGTCCGAGGGGCAGTCCGATGGCGCGTCCAAGAGTAAGCTTTGCGAGTTGAAAATTGTTGTGCGCGATACTGAGGTTGTACTCTTCCGTGTGCAATTGAACTTCCGTTCGTGTCGCTTCTATTCGGGGAGCCGTACCCGCCTGTACTTCATCGGTTGCCTGATCGTAAAGAGCCCTCGCGTTTCGCACCTGCGCCTCTTGGGCCTGAATGCGCGAATCAGCCTCGATTACCTGTAAATAGGAATTGCCCACAGTAAGCGTGACTGCATCGAAGATGTCCTGGTAACTCAGTTGCGCCGCTTGTTCGGCAGTGCGCGCCGCCCGAAAACGCTGGATGGATTCAAAGCTGAAGAGCGTTTGGCTAACCGTTCCGTCAATAGAGGTGTAGCTGAACGGCCCGACGATGTTCGGAATGCCGTGTATCTGCTGTAGCCCGAAAGTGGCGAGGCTTAATTGGTCGACGTTCTCTGAAAGTCCCGCACTGACCTGTGGCAACAGCCTGCTGAGCGCGACCAGTCGCTGGCCCCGCGCGATGCGCGCGTTTTCTCCGCTCTCAATCGTCGCCAAGTTGTAGCGGAGGCCGCGGGTGATGGCGTCCCGAAGTGTCAAAGGCAGGACTTCATTGCTTGCCGGACCACTCGGGACACTTCCTTTGAGTGAGCTCGCCTGGCCTGCCCCGGCACTCGCAGCGGGATATTGACCCGCCGCCGGGATCACGCACCAGAAGATGACTGCCAACACTAAAATTGAACGAGGCGAACGGTGTTGGGTCAGCCGAAACGTGATATCGTCGCTCATCACTTCTCCTCCTGGACATTTCCGCGAATCTTGCGGGCGAGCCGTTTCAGGACCTGCTTCGTGAACACCCCCGAGGAGTGGAATCTGGCTCCTTCTTTCATCAGCTCAAGAAGGACGTTTTCTCCGTCCTCGGTGATGGCCGTAAGGCACTTCACATAAATCACAACGTCCCGACCGTCCGGATCTGCCATCGCCTTCCGCCACACGCTCGTCAACTCGGCGGCCCACGGGGCGACGAGTTTGCCCTCGACCACCAACCGGCGGCGACTCTGGGTGTCGAGAATCGAAATCTTCAACATTCCTTTTGTCCTCGACCCCGATAAGGGCAAGGCCCATGCCAAACTTGCAGAACCGTAAGTCGTTGAATTTTCAGGAGGAAAGCGCTAGGCGTTGAAAATGTTGAAGTTGAAAAAGCTGAAAGGGTCGAAAATGTCGAAGCTATGGTTTAGGGGCGCGACAAAGAGGGGATTGCAGATTAAGCGTACTGCTTCGCGTAGATGCCGAATTTTTTCATTCGAGAGAGAAAAGTCGTGCGGTTCATTCCCAGGCGCGCGGCAGCGCCATCGGCACCACCCACGCGTCCCTTGCATGCCGCAAGTGCCTGTACGATCTGATCGCGCTGCTTTCTCGCATATTCGTCGGCAACGTTGCTTTTGTCGCTTTGCGAATTTGTTGCTTCCCCGTCACCTCGTTTGATTTCCGGAAGAACCGCGCGGGCGGGTTCTGCGACATCCGTTTTTCTCAGCTCGGCGAGCGGAGCCTCGAGCGACTTGCCTCTCGTCAGGAGGACCGCGCGCTCAATGAAATTCTCGAGTTCACGAATGTTGCCCGGCCAGTCCCAAGCCGTCAGTCCCTTCATCACAACTACGGGAACTGCATCGATGCGCTTCTGCATCTGCTTGGCGAACTTTTGCACGAAATAGCTGGCGAGCAGTGGAATATCTTCTTTGCGGTCTCTCAGTGGCGGAATGCGAATCGGAAAGACATTCAATCGGTAGTACAGATCACTGCGGAATTCCCTGTTCGCGATCATCTTCTCGAGATCACGATTCGTTGCCGCCACCAAACGGACATTCACCTTCCGTGTATGCGTGCTTCCCAGGCGTTCAAATTCCCGCTCCTGCAGAGCCCGCAGCAGCTTCGGCTGAATCTCAATTGGGATGTCTCCCACTTCATCCAAAAACAAAGTCCCCTGATCAGCCAGTTCCAGCCGCCCAATCTTTTGGGCAATGGCGCCGGTGAACGCCCCCTTTTCATGACCAAACAGTTCGCTTTCCACCAGCCCAGTCGGAATCGCAGCGCAGTTCAGCTTCACGAATGTCCGTTGTTTGCGGCGGCTTCGGTCGTGAATGGCGCGCGCAATCAGCTCTTTCCCCGTTCCCGTTTCACCGAGCAACAGAATGGTTGAATCACTGGGGGCAGCCGTTTCAACCATTTGGAGAACATGTTTCAACCCCGAGCTGTTCCCAATGATCTGCTCGAAACCCATTTCGCTGCGAAATTCTTCTTCCAGATACACTTTCTCCTGTGCCAGCTTGTCCTTGAGTTCGGAAATTTCCCGGTACGCCAACGCGTTTTCAATGGCGATGGCTATCTGACCTGAGGCCCGGCTGAGGAAATCGACGTCTTCCGGCGTAAACGGAGTCTCAGTCGTCCGTAAAATCGACAGAATACCGACAGCCCGGCCGCGATCTACGAGTGGAATACTGCAAACGGCCTTTAGGCCCTCCGCAGCCGCGACGTCATATGGCTCGGGCGCGTGTTCGTCACGTTCCCGCGGGTCAAAGACTACTGGTTTCAAGGTATCCATCGCTCTCCTAGCTTCGGAGCTTAGCGGCAGGAGCAACTCTTCCTTGATGACCCCCTTTCCGTGAGGAAAATCCACAGCCAATACCCTGGATTTTCCCGAAGTGGGGTCGGGCAGCGCAACGGCTACGGCATCGGCGCACACCACTTCGCGTATATTCGCGGCAATCGCACGCAAGACTTCCCGCAGGTCAAGGCTGGACGTGATGCGGGTCGTCAGATCCAGGAGCAACTGTAACCGATCGCCTAGTGCGGATACTTTTTGGAACGCCAGAGCGTTTTCAATTGCGATTGCTATCTGACCTGACGCTCGGGTAAGGAAATCGACGTCCTCGGACGTAAACAAATTCTGTCCTTTACGTGCGAGTATGAGGAGACCGACTGGACGACTGTGGCTCACGAGTGGTATCAGGCAATGGGCGTCTAGCCCCTCTGCGATAACCAAGTCGTATATTTCGGGCCCGAGTTCCTCACGATCATTTGTGTTTACGATTACCGCTTTAGAGCTTTCCCAAGCTCGTTTGAGGGCGTGGCCTGGCGTGACCACAAGGTCTTCCGTAACGAATCCTTTCGCGTCGGGAAAATCGACAGCATATATCCGGCTCTTATTCGATCCCTCATCGAAAAACGCAACACCCGCGGCATCGGCTTGCACAACATCTCGAATGTTCGCTGAAGTCGCGCGCAGCAGTTCTCGAAGGTCGAGGTTCGAGGTGATTCGGCTCGTTAGATTCAGGAGCAGGTCAAGCCGCTCGTTTTGACGATGGAGTTTAGCTTCTGGACTCATGTTGAGGCACCCGGATCGGCTCGGGACCAAGTCTACCTCATGCAATCCGCGATTTGCATTTTGGGGTAGTGCCATGAATGCTTTTCAAGCAGCGAGCTTACTTCCGTCGTATTGCGAGCCAAGGAGCAACTGCAATTCAGTCGCTGGAGTTTCTGCGCCAAATGGGTAACCCCTGTCGGCCCTCACAGATCAGCAACACCTTAAGCTTGTTATCGATAAGAGATCAATTAAACTTTTGTGAGCGGCCAAGGATTACGTTCGTGAGGTGATCGATTTGCGCTTCACGCAAACGGTCACGGTCTGCTTCCTTCCACAAATCGAGATCTTTCCTTTCAAATCGGCGATCCTCCGATTCAAAAGACGCCAAAGTGATCAACGAAAGCTGATCATTCACAATCAGCAGGCCAATCACTTCGCTGAGTTCGTGGAGAGTTGAAAGCCGATCTCCTTCCCGTCCCGGTTCCTGCGCTTGTTGTCTCATGGTCTCCTCCAAGGGAGCTTTTGCCGTCGTACGGTGTTGGAGGATGCATTTGAATTGCCACACTTGGCGAAGGCTGATTCAGTTGGAATGTCATGATAGTCAGATAGATTCTCGAGCCGCATGCTGGAGACGCATACAATGATGCCGACCTCGCTGCCACTTAGCTGTCAGATTGCCAAGTGCGTGGAACCGAGCGTTTCTTGGTCAGATCGGCGTAAGTGCAGTTGACTCGAACTGTCGAACAGATACATTTTTCATAGGTTAGAATTAACCAGTGGCGCGACGGCGCCAACATCGCGAACGCCAGCCGGACAGTTGTAGTGTTGCCGCGCTCCTAAGAATGCACTGCACGAATGTGCTGTCTCGAATGAGGAAATTCGGTATCGATGCGAAGCGGTGGGCCCAATCTGAAGAGCTGCCCTCTTTTTTCGTAGCCTCCACGCCATTTTGACAGTTTCGACTCTTTCGACTTCTTCGACACTTTCGACTTCTTGCGGTCCTCTCTGAGAGTTTTGCAGTAATCTCAATAAATGAGCTACTCCGAGGCTCTCAAAATGCTGCAATTCCCCAGAGGACTTTCAGCTTGTGTGGGAAAGGACCCATTTGCCTCGGCTGCAGACCGTTGGGTAGTGAACCCAAAGGCAAAGGGCTTGCCCTGTTCGAGCAAGCCCTTGCGAACGAGTAATGTGGTTAGTTGCGGGGGGTTGATTTGAACTGACGATCTCGATTGGTGCAGCGCTTCTGCTGACGAGGCAGGTGCGGTTATTCCGTTCCCCGCTGTGGAGAGAGGGTTGCAAGAATGAATCCCATCTTCGCACACTTACTTCACGTAACACGATGTTGCGAAGGATGGGAATGCGGAACGGCGGCAAATGCTTTAGAATAAAGGTGAATCCTACTGTGGGCGTGTAGCTCAGCTGGGAGAGCACCTGCTTTGCAAGCAGGGGGTCGGCGGTTCGAACCCGCTCACGTCCACCAAATTCCCTTGTAAAATGCATGGTTTGACGGGTGCCACTGTCGGGCGGGATTTGCTGTTTACCGTCGATCAAACTTGGGACGAGTTGTGTCTTCCGCAATAGTAGTACTTTCGCGCTATGGCTGATCCTTCAATTCGGGAGTCACAATTGTCTGCATGCTCCTGAATGGCTGCAGTAGGCTTCCAGTTTGGTCTGGAAGAAATCGCGGACTCGGCGAAATGACAACAAACTACTATCAGGCTGAGCAAGGGAAAAAACTATTCGGAATTAGTGTTTTGTTCTTCGCACAGGGTCTTACCTGGTTCAGCTTCACCTCGCCGGGAGGCATTTTTACTCTCCGGCCGTTGAATATGGACGCTGCATTCTTGCGTGGTGAAATTGTGGTTGGAGCCATCGTGGCAGCGTACGGAATGCTTGTATGGCGGAGCGCATCTCGTAAACTCACCCTTGCGAACTACGTAATCATGCTATCTTGCGCGGCCGTTTTCCTCCCATGCGTGTCCAAATTGTCCGAAAGGGTTTATTTTTTAGATCAGCAGAGAAGGTTTTTGACTTTGAATGATCTTGAAATCCTCGTCATCGAAATCACGATCCCCGTTTGTATCGTGGTTTTCGGTGGTTGGTGGGCCGACAGTACGTACATTCACGAGCGGTTTCGCGGATACATGCGATCCAGGCGATTCGTCAAATAGCTCCAACGCCTATCGCCAAATCCTGAAAGTCCGTTTATCGGAATGTGGGAATTTCCACAAGACGCGACTCGGTTCACCTTCTGACGAGCCCTGGCGGGGATACCATTCACGAGCGCACAAGCGCTCGCCCCGGACACCCGGAAAAGTCACCGAATCGAACTTCCGGGCGGGACGGTTCCCTGGCAAGTCCCTCCACCGCTCCGATCGAGGAGAACGTAACTGACCGTGGACTGGGCTTGGGCCTTGCGAGGGACAATCAGTAGGAACAGGCATCCCAACATCAGGACCTGTAGCGTCAGCTTTCCTCGCACGGATCTGCTCCTCCACGAGCACAGCCACTCTAACCGACTCGCTTGGCAATCCATCGACATAAAGTGCCAAAGTAGTCGGTGGGCAATGGATATTTACCGATTCTCAGGGATCGGGTTGCTCCACTTGTACCGCCCGGGGGGTCATCCATAATACTTTCGATTCCAATGGCAACACGCTTTCGACGACGGACGCGTTGGGCAACGTCACAACGTATACGTACGACTCCTCGAATAATCTACTGACGCAATCGACGCCGTTAAATTCGTCAACGAACGCTACAACCACGTACACCTACAACAGCTTTGGCGAAGTACTGACCGTCACCGACCCGCTCGGCAACGTCACGACCAACGCTTACGATTCGCACGGGAATTTGACTTCGGTGACTTCGCCCAAGCCGAATAGCAGCACGGCGGCGAGCGTCACCACATTCGCCTACAACTCACTGGGCGAACTGACATCGATCACCGACCCGCTGAGCCACGTCACCACCATGACGTACACCACGGCGGGGCTTATCGCCACCATTACCGATGCGCAGAACAACGTCACCACCTACGGGTACGACGCGAAGGGTAACCGCACCTCGGTCACCGATGCCCTAAATCATCAGACCACATTTGCTTATGACGCCATGAACCGGCTCAAGACCATCACCTATCCCGATTCCACCACGTCCACGTTTGCGTACGATTCGCGCGGGCGGCGGACATCCGTGACCGACCAGAACAGTAAGACCACCACGTACGCCTATGACGACGCCGACCGCCTGACCAGCGTCACCGACGCGGCGAGCCACGTCACGTACTACGCCTACGACACGGAAGACAACCTGACCAGCATCAACGACGCGAACAGCAACCAGACGGCATTCACCTATGACGCCTTTGGCCGCGTGACACGGACTAATTTCCCGTCGTCGCTCAGCGAGAATTACCAATACGACGCTGACAACAACTTGACCAGCAAGACCGACCGTAAGAATCAGACGATCACCTACCTGTACGACGCCCTGAACCGGCTCACCTCGAAGACTTATCCGGACAGCACGGCGGTCGATTACGTTTACGACCTGGTCGGAAAAATCCAGCAGGTGAACGATCCGACGGGAACGTACGCGTTCGCCTACGACAACATGGGCCGTCTGATCGGCACGACCACCAGCTACAGTTTCCTCGCCAGCCGCAACTTCACGAATGCCTATACCTACGACGCTGCGTCCAACCGCACCGGCTTCACCGACCCGGAGAGCGGCTCGACGGCCTACTCCTACGACACGCTGAACCGGCTGACTTCTCTTGCCCCGCCGTCGGCCTTCGGCAGCGGCTCGTTTGGGTTCAGCTATGACGCGCTGTCGCGCCGCACGCAGATGACGCGTCCGAACAGCGTCACCACGAACTACGCCTACGACAACCTGTCGCGCCTGACCTCGGTGCTGCACCAACTGTCCGGGAGTACCATTGACGGGGCCAGCTACACGTTGGATTCTGCTGGAAACAGGACAGCAAAGACGGATCAATTGGCGGCGGTGACGTCGAACTTCACCTATGACGCGATCTACCAGTTGACGCAAGTGACAAAGGCGAATAACACGACCGAGAGCTACAGCTACGACCCGGTGGGCAACCGCACCACGTCGCTGGGGGTGTCTTCGTACACGACGAACGCCTCGAACGAGCTGACGGCGACCTCAAACGCAAGCTACACCTACGACAGCAACGGCAACACTCTGACCAAGACGGTCGGCTCGAACACCACGACGTATGCGTGGGATTACGAGAACAGGTTGAGCAGTGTTACGTTGCCCGGTAGCGGGGGGACGGTGACGTTCAAGTACGATCCACTCGGCAGACGTATCGAGAAAACCACTTCGAGCACGACGAGTATCTATGCGTACGACGGCGACAACCTCATCGAGGAAACAAGTTCCTCGGGAGCCGTGGTGGCTCGCTACACGCAGACGCAGAATATAGACGAACCGCTGGCGATGCTGCGCAGCAGCGCGACGAGCTATTACAACGCGGACGGCCTCGGCTCGGTCACTTCGCTGACGAATTCATCGGGCACAGTGGCACAGACGTATACTTACGATTCATTCGGAAAAGTGACGGCTTCCAGCGGCTCGCTGACGAATCCATTCCAGTACACGGGCCGCGAGATGGACTCGGAGACTGGTCTGTATTACTACCGCGCCAGATATTATGATCCAACCGATGGAAGATTCTTGAGCGAAGATCCAATCAAGTTTGCCGGTGGGTACAACTTCTATCGATACGCTTTGGAGGATCCAATTGGAATGATTGACCCCCTGGGCCTCTCGGCTATAAACATACTCGTCATCCCAGCGTCGAGCACAGCCCAAACCACAAAAGGCACCTTAGTGGTTCAGGTAAACGGGGTCACGCTATTCCAGGGTTACAGCCTGGAGCCGTCCGGAACTGGCTGGACGGGAAATCAATTGGCACCAGGCGTATACGACGCCAAGGTATGGCTAAGCCCACACTTTAAGTACAATGTGATCCGCCTCCCCGACAACGAGACGTTCCCGATGTATGGCGTCGAGATTCACCCGGGAAACGATCCGGGCGACACTGAAGGTTGCATTCTTCCCGGCACCAAACAAGACCCAAAGAACCCGGACTGGGTGGGCAACGACCCCAATCACTATCACGAGGCTTTTAATAAAATCATGAAGATCGTGACTGATACTCAGAAACTCGATAAATGGAACGGCGACACCACAACGCTCACGGTGACTCAATTCTAATGAACACGATTTCGAAGTGCCTAATGCTGCTTATACTGACAGCGGTGGCCAGTCTCACCGCTTTCGCACAGACCACGGAGCCATATCAACCAGAGTGCAATCATGACCATATAGAATCTCTTGTCGGCGGAGTTGCAATGAGCTTGGGCGTTGACCGTGTGGTTGCCCCGACGATGACCTGTTTCTTGAAATTGTGGCGAGAGGAGCAGAGAGGCACGACTAGGAACTACGAATCTGTCGCCTTCCTTACCATTATGGAGCAAAACCCGCAGCTGTTTTTCTCCACCATGGCCGGCGAACCTAAAGTTTTCAGCGAATGGCTGGGCACGCTGGAGAGCCAAACATTTGTTTGGCCGCTCGATCCACCGTGTCCTTTAGAAACAAGGCGGAAGCAACTCATAGCTATGCTTGAGCACATATATGTCGGTCCAGGAACCCCTACGATGCTCAAGAATGCTGTCGCCAAGAAACTGTCCACGATTCGATGTCGTCAGATCAAGTAGCGGGCGGGCGGGTGGGCCAGCCTTTGAGGTGGGTTTGAATTTTCGAGTTCCGCAGCCCTCCACGTTTCCTGTGAAGTGTGCGATGTTGACAGACGTTCCACTTCCCCACAGCAAATCGCCTGGTAGGGCGGGTGGCGCAGCCTTTGAAACGGTTTTGATCTTCCGGGTGGCCGTTCCTTCGGTGTTTTCGAAGGGACGGAGATTTTGGTTTATCTCTTTTCCGACGATCTAGATTCATTCTCCAAATCGCACCGACTCGCTCAATCTGCATAGCAAGGTCAAAAGGGGCACACGTCGATGGCATGGTTCTACGAAATTCGTAGTTCAAAAAACGCCGTCGTGAAGCGAGATGGCGGCTTTCCCACCCAAGACGCCGCGAAGATTGCCGGACGCGAAGACGTCAAGAAAATGAGAGACACCCGCCAGCCGGATAGGCCGGATGTTGGGACCATCCTGGTTGGACAGAATGCGGAAAAGACCACGCGAAATTGATCCCGCTACAGCTGCCCACGAACGCAATGCCCAATATGTCCGTGCTGTAGACCCTCGATATTGTGACTTGCAAGTTGACCGGACGTTTCTTATTGAAGTATTCTTCATCACTTGCAGCCAGAGCTTTCTTCGAGCGGTGCATCATGAACAACTTCGACCGAAATTCATCTCGAATACTCGCCTCAAGAAAGGAGCGTTATGCCTGGAAAAATCGATCCGCTCAATAAAAAACGATATGGTTCGGTAACTGCAATTCTGACGGTGACCGACGTGAAAGCGGCAGCCGCCTTTTATCAAAAAGCACTCGGCTTCGCCAAACGGGGGATCATGAATGGCCCGGACGGCAAGGCGATCCATGCCGAGCTGACCCTGCGCGGCACGACATTAATGTTAGGGCCGGAAATGCCGCAGATGGGTTCTCGCAGCGCGAAAACTATCGGCGCCTCGCCGACTAGTTTGTATCTGCTGACCCAGAATGTGGACAAGACGGTTGCCAAGGCCGTGAAGCTCGGCGGCACGACCAAAGGACCCGTGATGGATATGTTCTGGGGCGACCGCTGTGGAACGATTGTCGACCCCAATGGTTACATTTGGATGGTCGCTACTCACATTGCGCAACCCACACCGAAGGAAATGCAACAGAAAATGAAGGAACAAATGGCTAGCCAACAGGCAGCCCGCGCTGCCAGTGGCTCCTGAGTAGCTTCCTTCAAGCTCCGCTTTGTTTCATATGCCAAAGCGCTCCTGTCTGGCAGGAGGGCGACCGGGTTCGCCCGTAAAGTTTCACGACCCGTGTGCTGAACCCCGATTCAGACGCGAACCGTGGACAAAGATAACTCTGATGATCTCGAACTGCCTCACCGTCGCGGCTTATTGCCGCATCTATACATGACGGAAAGGTTCCTCAATATTCTCGCCGGAAGGTTCTTTGACATCCCGCTCGAGTGATTTGGTGACCAGTTCCTTGGAATTAAGAGCAACTGCCAGCACCAAGGTAAGCACAATTCCCCCAAAAAGAATCCCGAAGGCAAGATCCACAATGCCTGGAGCAATTTTGAGATGCTCCAGAGCCATCGCCACCGCCAGGACGATCACCAGCCATTTCACGCCCAGGCTTAACAAACGCGCATACTGGAGATTCAAGTTCACGGCTCCAATCAAAACGCTTCTTGCAAGAAAGCTGGCAATAATGCTGCCAACCAGCAAAACCAACATGGCGCCCACAATGTTGGGGACATAGGCGAACACACTGCGAACGAGAAGGGATGTCGATTCGGCATCAAATGCCGCGATTCCAATCAAAAATCCCGCGAGGATGACAACGCAAGCGGTCGTTCGCGAAACCAAACGCGTCGGGCTGTTCATCGGCGACCACTCTTGGATGGATGCGAAACCCCAGCGGTTTAGCCGTTCGTCGAATCGTATGCTGGCAAGCAGCCGGCGCACCACAATTGCAAGAACCCAGGCCAATACGAAAGAAATCAGCAGCGCCACGATGAGCGCCACCATTCCCGGCAACTGGTGTGCAAGCCCGGTGAGGAATTTCGTCGTCGACTGATCCAATGCTTGCTTGACTTGGTCCCACATACATCACCTCCGTTCTGAATCGCTACGGATTGAATCGGTCAGGCCACCGCCAACGAGCTATCAAGTACGGCTTGGCCGCTTCGTAAGCGAGAGACAGGCGCTCGATTCGTTGCTCGACACTCGTCGCTCCAGCCGTCTCTAATTCCCGCGCATAGGAGACGACCCATGCCAGGTACAGGGGTGTCATCGACCGCAGCAGGTGATCGCGATTGATCGTTCGCAGGCGATGCGCCAGCGCGAAGTCATAAACGATTCGCGCCCACAGTTCGTCGGGCATTTTGACCTGCTCCGGTGCCAGGCGGGACAATTTCCTGAGTTCCAGCAAAGTTGCAGGCGGAAGCACCAAACTCCATATCTCTTGAAGGTCGCGAACTCCCAACCGGAACGTTTCCACCATGCGGTTCAAATCCACGGTTCCCGTTTCTTGTGATTGAGGCTGACGTTCGCCTCGCGCCGGCACCGGAACGGAGCCGCGCGTTCTTTGCCAGCATGCGGCGCTTCGTTCCATTTCCAGAAAGATGGGCCCCATGACCTGGGCTACCAGAGAACTCATGTTCGTCCAATCCGTTGGCGGGTAGAGGCGCGCTCCCACGTGCACCTGGCATATTTGCAGGTTTTCGCACACGGCCACCGGCGCAAGCGATGCCAAAGGGTGCGACTGATTCGTCCCGGCGTTGGCATTCCGATTCAACCCCAGTATCTTCTGAGCCAGTTTTCGCGAAACGCCCACGTCCGGCCCGAATGGATTGTTAATTCTCTTTCCGTATAAACAGCGCGTAAGGGGATAGACGATGCCGCTGTTCAGAAAGCCCTGAAACATGCGGGGCGCGTAATAGGGCGCAACGAAGTCAAAATCCGATTCGAGCAGAGGGCCCAACATTTGACAAACCCATTGTGGCGACGCGCTCTCCATCTCGGAGGCAACGAAGCAGCACGCCCGAGCCCCCAGTTTCCCTGTAGCCGCGAAAAGCGATTGACACGCAATGGATATGCTCTGCAGAGGCGCCCCCAGAGGGTCCGGACCAACTGCAGACCAGGGCAGCAAGGAGAGCGAGGTATCCTCTTGTTGGGCGCCTTGAGCATTTGCCGCGGCCGTGTTGCTGGCGGAATCGCGCCGCAGAATCACGATTCGCGGGGGCCCGGGCAGGGCACGCAGCCCTTCGCACAGATTCATGAGGCCGTCCTGGCCGAGATCGGCGAGGACGCCCACCACGAGATCGGCGCTATCGATTTGCGCGGCCCTTTCCTGCGTTTGTTGCGGGATGGAGTCTACTTCCACCGTTCAATCCTCTATGGGTTCAGCTCGCTTCGCTTCATGCGCCGCTAAGGTAACCGCGTCTGGAACAATTCAAACTTGCAGCGACAGCATCCCCAACAGCGGGATGCGCACCCATCCGGGCCGGCTGTTCAATTCATAGAGTATTTCATACAGCGCCTTATCCAGCAGAAAGACATCCAGCAATTTCCTAAAGTCGGTGCTGTTCGCCGGGAGAAAAGCGGCGCCGCACGCGGCGTCCCGATAAGCGCGCAGGAATTCCGCCGCCACGAACCGCTCCCACAGGTGCGCCCAGGGTTCCAGACGCGCAAGGTCCTCGGGATGCCGCGCCGTGTAATTAATCAGGGTCCCATACGCAGCATAACTGAAAGACCGCAACATGCCTGCCACATCCTTCAGCGGGCATTGCTTGGAGCGCCTGTACTCCAACGATCTGGCGGGTTCGCCTTCAAAATCCAGGATCACGAAATCGGTTTTCACGCGGAGGACTTGTCCAAGGTGGAAGTCCCCGTGAATTCGGATTCGCTGCGTTCGAAGATCATCGAATTTCACGTTGGCCAAATAATCCAGAATCCGGCGGCGCCGGCTCAGAACCGCAGCTGCAATATCAACTAATTCATCGGGCAAACGGGACACATGCTCCTTTAGCACATCGAAGACACCTGCGGCATGCCGGCGAGCGTCCGCAAGCTGAGTCTGGAGATCGTCAAGCGTCATGGGTTCGGGCGCGAATGCCGGATTGTCTGTCGGTGAAGCCAGCGCCAGGTGCAACTCAGCGGTGCGGCGCCCCAGCATGGCGGCAGAATCGAGATAAATGCCCACATGGTCGCGCGCGAGTTGAGAAGTGGGACGTTCGGAAAGGTCAAGCGGATCACCAAGTTCGCCGCTTGCGTTTTCCGGAAACGTTCCCGCGGAACACGTCTCGTAGTAGCGGTCGAGCTCCTCGACCGTCCATTTCCAACCGTCGCCTTCATTGGCCACGAGGCCTTGCAGCATCGCGAGGATGGTCGGTTCCGTACCCACAGCCGGCACGTATTCGACCAACCCGGCAAACGGCGCTATTCCTTTGAAGCTTGTTTTCTCCGTCAGATAACGGCCGATCTCACAATCCGGATTCACACCGGCTTCCAGCCGGCGGAACAACTTGAGGATGAACCGGTCTCCGAAGAGAATTGACGAATTGCTTTGCTCCGCCGAACCGCGCCGCACCTGCAGCGGCGCTTCCGCAGTTCTTAAAATTTCCCGAAAAGCCTTGCCGCGCAGGCCCTGAACGTGGCCGTGGTGTGCTTCAAGTTTGCGGGCTTTTTCGATCAGCGAGAACATCGCCTCACACACCTTGTCGTCAAAAACTCCGTCGTGCAACAGGCCGCCTGCTCCCTTCGACACGATGGCGGCAATGCTGGCGTTGGGGGCAGCACGCCGCAATTCGTCTTCGGCCTCTCCAAACGTCATGGCCAGCGGCAATTGATACGTGTCCGACAATCCGCCATCGAACTGCACTTCAACCAGCGCCAGCGCTGAAGGTGAAGCGTCCAAATCAGCCCAATCCATAATTTTCGTCGTCTCGATGCTTCGAGACTTCCCCGCAAACCAGCGCTGCTTCGGCAGATACTCCGGAAGATCCACGGTTTCCAGCCGGGCACGGCTCGTGCCTTCGAGGAGGCTCTTCCAGCCCGGGGTCACGTCGAACGGTGCGTGTTCGACGAATTCCACGCCGGCATCGGCGGGTTCAGTCTTCCGCTGAAGCTCCAGCCAAAGGAAACTGTAGGGCGCCAAAGTAAGCCTGTACGGCTGACGCTCAACCGCGGGAAATTCCACGTACCCCAGCATCTCTACCGGAATCATGCCCTCCAATTTTGAAAGGTCCAGGTCCACCGGCTGGGCAAAACGAGAGAGATTGGCGACGCACAGAACCTGTTCGCCGTCATAGCCCCGGAGATACGCCAGAACTTTACGGTTGGCCGGGTTGAGAAACTCGATTGTGCCGCGTCCAAATACGCGGAAGAGTTTGCGCAAGGCAATCATGTTTCGCATCCAGTGAAAGAGCGAAGAGGTATCGCTCTGCTGGGCTTCGACGTTGATCGCTTCGTAACCCCAGACCGGATCCATGATGACCGGACTGTACAGCCGTGCAGGCGTCGCCGTGGAAAAGCCGGCGTTGCGGTCGGCATTCCACTGCATGGGAGTCCGAACGCTGTTGCGGTCTCCGAGATAAATGTTATCGCCCATTCCGATTTCGTCCCCGTAGTACAGGACAGGAGTGCCGGGAAAGGAAAGCAGCAGGCTGTTCAGCAGCTCGATTCGCCGGCGATTGTTGTCCACCAGCGGCGCCAGACGCCTGCGGATGCCCAGGTTGATGCGCATTCTGGGGTCCGCGCTATAGGCGAGATACATATAGTCCCGCTCATCATCGGTTACCATCTCCAGCGTCAGTTCATCGTGATTCCTCAGGAACAACCCCCATTGGCACGAATCAGGAATGGCCGGGGTCTGCGCAACGATGTCGGTAATCGGCAGCCGGTCCTCCTGGCGCAAGGCCATATAGATGCGCGGCATCAGCGGAAAATGAAATGCCATGTGGCATTCGTCGCCATCCCCGAAATACGGACGCACATCCGTTGGCCATTGATTGGCTTCCGCCAAAATCATTCGATTGGAATATCCGGCGTCAATTTCCTGCCGAAGCTTCTTGACCACCGCATGCGTTTCCGGAAGATTCTCGCAACTGGTGCCGTCGCGCTCGACCAGGTACGGGATCGCGTCCACACGCAGCGCATCCACGCCCATGTCCAGCCAATAACGCATGACCTTGACGATTTCTTCGATGACCCTGGGATTGTCAAAATTCAGATCGGGCTGATGGGAAAAGAAACGATGCCAGTAATATTGCTTGGCAATCGGGTCCCAGGTCCAGTTGGATCGCTCCGTGTCGGTGAAAATAACGCGGGCATCTTTGTACTTCTGATCAGTGTCGCTCCATACGTAGAAGTCGCGCTCCGGAGAATTCGGGGGAGCTTGACGCGCCGCCTGGAACCAGGGGTGTTGATCCGATGTGTGATTCACCACCAGTTCGATCATCACCTGCAAGTCTCGGTAGTGAGCCGCGTCCAAAAACGTTTGAAAATCCTCGATGGTGCCATACATCGGATGGACATTCAGGTAATCGGAAATGTCGTAGCCGTCGTCTTTGAGCGGCGAAGGAAAAAAAGGCAGCAGCCACAGGCAAGTGACGCCCAGATCTTGCAGATAATCCAATTTCTGCAGCAGTCCCGTAAAATCGCCGATTCCATCCGCATTGCTGTCCTTGAACGCGCGGACATGCAGTTCATAGATGACGGCATTTTGGTACCACAGAGGATCTGCTGCGCTGCCCGGCCGTTTTGCCATGATTCCTTTCTTTGCGCTTTACCTGGCGCCGTGAGATTCCGGATGGAACGCGACGATTCCAAGAGGGGGAAGCCTCAAGTTCAACGTGAAAGGCCGGGCATGCATCGGGAGCGGAATAGTTGCCAGACCGCCGAAATTTCCCTGTCCGCTTCCGCCATACAAAGGAGCGTCGCTGTTCAGCGCTTCTCTCCAGGCACCCTCCAGGGGAACGCCTACACGGTAATTCTCTCGAACCACTGGAGTGAAATTACACACGAATAGGGTTTGATCGTCCGCACTTGTTCCACGCCGGAGGAAGCTGATGACGCTCCGTTGCGAGTCCTTGCAATCGACCCACTCAAATCCGGCGGCATTAAAGTCAAAATCGTGCAGCGAAGACTGGCCGCGGTAAAGCGTATTGAGATCCCGCACCCAGCGCAGCAGTCCCGCGTGCAGTGGATTCTTCAGCAGCTCCCATTCGAGGCTCGCTTCATGATCCCACTCCGACCATTGCCCGAATTCATCACCCATGAATAGAAGCTTCTTCCCGGGATGGCCAAACATGTAACCGTAGAGAAGGCGCAGGTTCGCGAATCTCTGCCATTCGTCGCCGGGCATCTTCCGCAGCATGGAGCCCTTGCCGTAAACGACTTCATCGTGCGAGAAAGGCAGGACAAAATTCTCAGTAAACGCGTAAATCAGGCTGAAGGTGATCTGGTTGTGGTGGTAGCTGCGTAAGATCGGGTCTTGCGACATGTAGTCCAGCATGTCATGCATCCAGCCCATGTTCCACTTGAACCCAAATCCGAGGCCTCCAAGGTAGATGGGGCGCGAAACTTGCGGCCAAGCGGTCGACTCTTCAGCGATCATCATCACATCTGGAAAGGTTTCGTAAACGCGTTCATTTACCGCCCTCAAAAAATGAATTGCCTCTAAATTTTCCTTCCCGCCAAAACGATTCGGGATCCATTCGCCTTCGCGCTTACCGTAGTCGAGATACAACATCGAAGCGACGGCATCGACTCGAAGGCCGTCGACGTGGTACTTATCGAACCAGAACAAGGCATTGCTGATCAGAAAGTTTTGTACCTCATTGCGGCCGTAATTGAAAACGAAAGTGTTCCAGTCCGGTTGTTCCCCCTGCTTTGGATCTGCGTGTTCGTAGAGGTGAGATCCATCAAAATAGCCGAGTCCTGCTTCATCTTTTGGAAAATGCGCAGGCACCCAATCCAGGATGACGCCGATCCCTCGTTGATGAAGGTAGTCGATGAGATACATGAAATCGGACGGCGTACCAAACCTGCTGGTCGGAGCAAAGTAACCGATGATTTGGTATCCCCAGGAACCATCAAACGGATGTTCCATGACAGGGAGAAGTTCGACATGCGTAAAACCAGCGTCGTGGACGTAATCGGCCAGGAGGGGAGCCATCTCGCGGTAGGTTAGCCAGCGGTTATCCTCATCGGGAACGCGCCTCCAGGAGCCCAGATGCACCTCATAAATGGAAATTGGAGAGTTGAGGGAATTATTTTCTGCCCGGTTCGCCATCCAGGAACTATCCAGCCAGGAATAATCTTGCAGATCCCACACGCGCGACGCGGTGCGAGGCCGAATTTCGGCGGCGAAACCATAGGGGTCGGCTTTATCGACCACATAGCGCCGATCCCGGGAAACCACATGATACTTATAGGCGGCGCCCGGTCCGATATCCGGAATGAAGCTTTCCCAAACACCCGCCGAACTGGGGCGCATGATGTCCGTCGAAGAATTCCAATGATTGAAGTCCCCGATAATTGAAACACGTTCGGCGTTCGGCGCCCAGACGGCAAACTGCACGCCACGACGGCCCTTTTTCTCGCTCAGGTGAGCGCCGAGTTTCTCGTACGCGCGGCTATGCGTGCCTTCAGCGAAGAGGTACAGATCGAATTCACTCAAGTTGGATTGCAACACGTGACCTCCTTTCCACATGCACACGCCTGATTGGGTTGGATCGATTCCTCTAAAGGTAATAGTCGAAATCTGTCTCCTTGCGTACCCAAGGGCGCACGTGCAGGATGTGTGCCGGAAGACTCTCCGGCAATAATTCTATATAGTTCCGTGCTCCTTGCCACAGGTAGCGGCCTTCGCCAAGCAAATCGTGAACCTCAAAGGCATGAGTTGCGTCGAGACCGAGTGATTGGAGATCGAGATCCACCCAACCTGCTTGCGGGTGGAATGCATCAAGATTCACGATGACCACGATAATGTTGGAAAGATCTTCCGTCGCTTTGCTGTAACAAATCAACGAGGGGTTATCGGTGCCGTGGAAACGCAGATTCCGATCGCTCTGAAGCGCGGGATTCTCTTTGCGTATCCGATTGATCCGGGCAATCAGATTTTTCAAGCTCCAGGCCGCATCAAGATCACGATGCTTGAGTTCGTACTTCTCCGAATTCAGGTATTCTTCGCTTCCCGGTTGGTAGGGAGCGTTTTCGCACAATTCGTACGCCGGCCCGTAGATTCCGTAGCTGGCCCCCAGCGTTGCCGCCAGAATAATTCGGATCATGAATGCTGGGCGTCCGCCGACCTGCAAAAATTCGGGCAAAATGTCCGGAGTATTCGGCCACAAGTTCGGGCGGAAATATTCCCGCACTTCGGATTGCGTAAGTTCGTTGAAATAGTCGGTCAATTCCTGTTTGGTGTTGCGCCAAGCGAAATAGGTGTAAGACTGGGAAAAACCGACTTTGGCAAGCCGGTACATCACCTGAGGCCTGGTGAAGGCTTCCGCGAGGAAGAGCACCTCCGGATCTCTCTCACTGATCTCTCGGATGAACCATTCCCAAAACGAAAACGGTTTCGTGTGCGGATTATCTACGCGAAAGATGCGTACTCCTTGTTTCATCCAAAAAAGAACGACGTCTCTTAACTCAATCCACAGCGCATGCCATTCGGAATTTTCAAAATCGAGCGGGAAAATATCTTGATACAGCTTCGGCGGATTCTCCGCATATTGTATCGTGCCGTCCGGGCGCGTCCGAAACCACTCTCGATGCTGCTTGACGTAGGGATGATCCGGTGTGCATTGGAATGCAATATCGAGGGCGACCTCCAGTCCATATCGTTTGGCGCTGGAGATGAATTTCTTGAAATCTTCCAGCGTTCCCAACTGCGGATGAATGGAAGTATGGCCGCCCTCTTCAGAACCTATCGCCCAGGGGCTGCCCACATCATCTGGCAGAGCCGAAACGGAATTGTTTTTTCCCTTCCGGAAAGTCTTCCCGATCGGATGGATGGGCGGAAGATAGACAATATCGAAACCCATGGACGCAATATAGGGAAGCCTAGCCTCGCAATCGCGGAACGTTCCATGCCGCCCAGTCTCAGGCGAGCATGATCGGGGAAATACCTCGTACCAGGTCGAGTATCGTGCCTTCTCGCGATCCACCACAACGGCCAACCGCTTCTCATATTGAGTAGCGAGATGGCGCTCCGGGTAGCGTTGAGCAGCGTTGAGCAGTTCCGCGTCAAGCGCCGCATTCTTTCTCGACTCAATGTCCTTATCGTCACGCATTCGGCGGATGGACCGGCGAAAGAGATCAGCGTCCTCGCCCGTAGCGTGCGCGGCGACATCTTGAACGATCTGCGCGCCAATGATCAGTTCGGTGTGAACGTCCTGCCCAGCGTCGATTCGCTTTATCAAGTCGCCGCGCCACGTTTTGAAACGATCGATCCAGCCTTCTACCGTATAACCGTATCGTCCCACGCTCGGGACAGAAAACTCGCCCCGCCAGCGATCGTTGCCAAGGGGCATCATCGGAGAAGATTGCACGGCTTTGTCATCTTCCCGCCAATACAAAAGCTGGCACGCGACCTGGTCATGGCCGTCCGCGAATACGCTTGCTTCCACGAGCACCTTTTCTCCGACCACGCGCTTTATCGGGAATTGCCCGCAATCGATTTGCGGCGAAACAGATTCGATTACGACACGACGCCGCCCGTCCATTGGCTCTTCCGGCACGCGCAAAGCCCCCCTTTCCTGGTCATAGCATGCAATTAGTTTAAGGATACCTCTAAAATTATCTTCGAGGGCTGTTCTCCTAAATACTAGTGCAACTGGTAGGTCGCAAGGCCTCAATCCTTCGCTTCATTTTTCGGTTATTTTTGAAGTACTGGCGCGAATCCCGCATTCTGATAAAGCAAATCTTGCCAGGGCAGGCGGCTTATTCGCGCCACTGGTTAGGTGTCAGCCGTCGAGGTTCCGTTGGGAACCAGCAAGGCTACCGGAAAATCCGCAAACAAGTCGCCCGCCGCCAGGACCGGATTGCCGCCACCATGCCTGCTCTCGGTCGTCTTCGCGGTGAAGACATTGCGCCAGAAGTCCGGAGTTTCCGGTGGCAGCTGTAGATGAGTGCCTTTCCAAAATTTTCCGGCTAGAGTTGTGTCTGCATCGTACGGAATATTCGTGACCCATCTCGGAATTACCATGATCGCCTGTTCTTCGCCGTGCCGTCTCAAGAAAGCAACGACGTGACGGGAACGGTCGCCGGCTATGTCGAGGGGAATAAATTCTCCTTCTCTGAACAACACTGGATACTGGCGCCGGCAGGCGAGCGCTTTCCACATCACAAATAGCTTCACGCGCCCGTCAGGCCATTGCGCCAGCAGGTCGCCGGCAATCCCCGCCGTCTCGAAATGCGCGCTGTCCACCAAAGTCTGGAGAGCGTCGGATCGACTTTGAAAGTCGACCGGCCGGCGGTTGTCGGGATCCACCAGGTGGCGATTCCAAAGTTCGGAGCCCTGATAGAAGTCCGGGACTCCAGGGCATACGATCTTCAGCAAGCCCTGGCTTAGGCCATTGATCATGCCCGCATGAGCCACTTTTTGCAGAAAACGCGCGACGCCGCACAAAAATGGCGAATTTTCCTGAGGAGAAAGAATCTCCCGAATGAAATTGTTCACCGCCAGTTCGTGTGACCTGTTCGGTTCCGTCCAGCGCGTATGCACCATAGCTTCCCGAATGGCTTTTGTGGCGTAATCCCGCAGGCGCTCCGAGGTAGAAGTCAACTCCGACCGCTGGGCAGGCCACACGCCCACTAGAGCTTGATAGATCAAATATTCCTCATTGGCATCGGGCACTTTGCGTCCATTGACGGATTGCTTCTGCGATTCATTTTCCTTTGACCACTGGGCAACTTCTTTCGCCCAATCGTCGGGAATCTCGGAGAGCACATTCAGCCGTGCGCGGACATCCTCACTGAGCTTGGTATCATGGGTGGAAGTGGCATTCAGGGAATCCGGCCAATGCCGTTGCCGCTCCCGAATAAATTCCACGAAGTCTTCCTGCCCCATAACCTTCGATGGTTCAGGATTTCCTCCGACTTCGTTCAAAGAAAGGAGAGGATAGTAAACGTATAGCGCCGTATCTTCGAGTCCTTTCGCCACGATAGGTCCGGTGAACTGTTGCCAGCGCATCACAAAGGCGAGACGCTCCTCGCGCTGGTCCGGAAGAATATGCGCAGGGTTCGCAAGGGTGAGCACGTCGCGCAGAAATTCGAAACACTTCCGGCTCAGTTGCGGCCTCCGTTCGCCCGCTTCGTCGATGGCTCGCTCGATCATCAGCTTCGCGGAATCGGAGGCATCGAGATTTCGAATATAGGTCCGGTAAACGGGAAAGCACGCCGTTACCTCTATCAAGGCATCCATCAACTCTGGACGCAAAATGTCCCTGGCGTAGCGATCGTGGGAAGCAAGGTCGGCCAGTTGGCGCCCGAGCGACCTCATTTCGACTCGCAGCAGCGTATTCATGACGAGCTTTTTCTTCTCATAGATCACATCGGGAAAATGGATATCCTTGGAAATAAAATCGAAATATATTTTCTCCAGCTTGCGCGCGCCCGGCCGGCATACGAACAGGCCATTCGCCGCATTCAAGTACTCATAACCGGTTGTTCCGGAAACAGGCCAGTCTTCGGGCAGGGATTCGTTACCGATGAGAATCTTTTCGACCAGCAAATAAGAGGGCCCTGATCCGGGCGCCTGCGACGCTTCCAATCGCTCCTTCAGCTTGTTCAGGTAGCCTGCCGGGTCCCGCAATCCGTCGATATGATCAACCCGCAGACCCCGAATGGCCCCCTTCGCACAGAGATGGAAAATTTGATCGTGGGTCGCATCAAAGACGAGTGGATCCTCAGCGCGAATTCCGACCAGGTCAGAGATAGTGAAAAAACGGCGGTAGTTGATGGCTTCATTCGGATCTTGCCAGTACGCCAGCCGGAAATTTTGTTCTCCCAAAAGATGTTCAAACGCGCACAGGCTGGCGGCATCGCCTGGCCGGCCATTGAAATTAGCGATGTTTTCATCGATAAAGGCTGCGATCCCGGGATTTTCAGCCACCAGTCGCTGCAGCCGTTCACGAATCGCATCCAGCCGGACCCGTTTTTCGGCCTCCGCGGTTGATCGCGACGGTTCCGACAACGATGACAATGCGGCGACGATGCCCGAATACTCCTGAAAGGCGGACGACTCCTCGGACAATATGGTTTTCAGTTCCTCGATCCGGTGCTTGAGTACCCGGCGATAGGATCGAGGCATGAGCGGGAATATCAAATCGAAATACTGAACGAAGAATTTTCCGTTTTGGAAAAAGAGACGCAACTCGCCGCGGTCCAGGGTTTCACCGAACGAGCGCCCAAGCACGGGCAACAGCACTCTTCCTTCCAGATTTCGCGTGGGAGGACGCCAGTCAATATCGAAATAAGAGGCGAAAACGGATTCGCTGCCGTTTTCCAGAACGTCCATCCACCAGCGATTCTCGCTGCTGGCGGCCATGTGGTTCGGCACGATATCCAGAATCAGCCGCATTCCACATTCGATAAGTTTATTTTGCAGCTGCTCGAATTCGTTGCGGGTTCCGATGTCGGGATCGATCTGCGTAGGATCCGTCACGTCATAACCGTGCGTGCTCCCTTTGCGGCTCGTCAGAATCGGCGAAGCGTAGATATCCGTGATCCCGAGTTTCGCCAGATAATCAACGAGATTGGTAGCGTCCGAGAGCCGGAAATCGGCATTGAATTGAAGCCGATACGTTGCGACAGGAGTTGAAAATTCAGGCATGGTTTAGCTCAAGGTGTGAGGTTCCTCAGCCGTTCGCTCAGTCGAGTCAGTTCATCCCTCAAAACTTTGCCTGTCAAATCGCCATGGCGATCTAGCCGAAACGAGCTGCGAAGAGACCACGTCAACCGCTCATTCCAGTCCTGATTTGGGAGGGCGGAGGTTTGGGTCTCAGTTGCTTCAGGGGAAAAATTCTCTCGCGGTGGTTGGTCGCAGTGACCATGCACGCGCGCACGCCTCATTTTCATATCATACAGCGGATCGGACCTGCTGCGCTGTACTGGATTTGCTGTATAGGTGGGCAAGCTGGACAGGGCCGCCTGAGCCGCAGCTTGCCCCGGTATTCCGTATTAACCTACGAGTAACTGTCCTATTTTAGAATCCGTACATCGGACAAATTGAATTCGTACCCTGGTGAATTTGGTTCTGACTTGTCATAGGCTTATAAAGCAATCTTTTGAAGTGCGGGAACCGTACCATGCCGGCAAGCACCCTTCCTATTCATCACGGATATCCGTGGCCCTTGCCTTCATAGCTGAATACGACAAACGACTGGCCCGGTAGCGTAACGGCGTCCGTAGGACCTACCGATCGCGGGAAACGCTCGCTCGGTCCGAGCCACCGTGAGTCGGCTGAATGTAGTTCCGTGGCCCAGTGCACACTGCGCGCGACAGAAGGCAGCTCAACCTCGCTTGTTCCGAAGTTGAAAATCATAAGTAGACGCCGGCCTCCCACAGTCCTAATAACAGTTAGGATCGATTGGCTCTCGGTTTCTTTAATTTCCAAATCCGGGTCCGCACTTAAATAATTAGCCCGACGAAATCGGATCAACTCCTGATAGAAGAGCCGCAGGACGCGATGCGGATCGGCTTCACGCAAGCGGTGCTGCAGCCTCGAATTCGCAAATGTTGTCTCGTCCTGAGGATCGGGCACTTCGTTGCTCCATCCGAACTCGGCGAATTCCTCGCGGCGCCCTCGGCGAACGGCCTCGACCAGATCTTTGTCTCCGTGGCTCGTGAAATACAGGAACGGCGCCTGCTCCCCGTATTCTTCTCCCATGAACAGCAGCGGAACAAATGGCGAGAGCAAAGTCATCCCGGCGGCCAACTTTTGCGCCTCGAAATTGACGAGCGTACTCAGGCGTTCGCCGCGCGCCCGGTTGCCTACCTGATCGTGATTCTGGCTGCACACCACAAAATGTGAGCGAGGAATTCCGGCCGGAGAATTTCCATGCCGTCGGCGGCGAAACCTGGAATATTGCCCCTGGTAAAACCATCCATCGCGTAGTACGCCGGCCAAATGGCCCACGCTGCCGAAATCGGCGTAGTAGCCCTTCGTTTCCTGCGTGAGAAGCGTGTGCAAGGAGTGATGAAAATCATCGCTCCATTGCGCGGAAAGTTCGTATCCGCCCTTTTCGCCCGGCAGCAAAATTCTGGCGTCGTTCAGATCGCTCTCCGCGATCAGGCGGAGTTCGCGTCCTAGCCTTTTACGTGCCAGATCCACTTGTTTTTCAAGTTCCGCCAAAATGTGGCAGGCGCCAAAGTCGAAGATTCCGTGAATCGCATCCAGCCGTAAAATATCAATGTGGTATTGTTCAAACCAGTAAATGGCGTTTTCGATGAAAAATTGACGGACAGGATCGCTCTCGGGCCCATCGTAATTAATGGCTTGCCCCCACGGCGTTTTATACCGGTCGCTGAAATAAGGTCCGAATTGGCCCAGGTAGTTTCCTTCCGGCCCCAGGTGGTTGTATACGACGTCCAAAGCTACGGCGAGCCCCTGGGCGTGGGCGGCGTTCACGAATCGTTGCAGCGCCAGCGGGCCTCCATAACTATTCTGGACGGCAAAAGGATAGACGCCGTCGTACCCCCAATTGCGCGATCCGGGAAACTGGGCGACAGGCATCAGTTCGATCGTCGTTACTCCAAGATCGGCCAACTCGGCTAAATGCGAGCACGCGCCATCGAGTGATCCCTCTTCCGCATAAGTACCCACGTGGAGCTCGTAGAAGATGCTTTCCTCAAGGCTCGGTGCTCTCCAGTTGGCATCGGTCCACTGGAACGCGGCCAAGTTGACGAGTTCGGAAGGTCCATGAACACCTTCCGGCTGAAACCGTGAGGCGGGATCCGGGTATTCTTTTAAACCGTCGAGTTGATAGACGTAACGGGAGTTAGGCTCGATATCTCTCACGAGTACTTGATGGAAGCCAGTGTGATTCTTGTTCATCGGGACGAAACGATCGCGGGAACCGATGAGATGCACAGCAACCTTTTGCCTTTCGGGAGCCCACACTGAAAATTCCCAGGCTCCATCCGCTTGCCGGATGGCGCCCAGAGGCACGCGGCTATCTGTAGAGATCCAACTCATTGTCTATGGCTCGCGAAATAGACTCATGCAAATGTTAGCACCCGAACCGATAGTCTCTTACTCCAATTTGGAAAGGTCGTGGACTTTCGCCGCCCAGCAGGAACGGATCGTCGCCTGGAATTTTTCGATCGGAAGATATTCAAAGGGGTTGGAAAGTGCAGGATCGAAGTCTCCCTCCTCCTTGAGAATACGAGGTCCGCGGACGGTCAGAGAATCCCCGTAACTCAAATCACCTAAATGACTTGTGAAATATTTTTCCCAAACAGTCCGCCTGCGGGGTTGGGGACGCCCGTCCGGCCAATGGAAAGTGTACATAAAAGCTGTTAGTCATATTTGGACACATACACCGCCAGTACTATTGCCAGCTATGCTTCCTGCTTGTTTTCATGGATATGTGACACCGATGAGTTTAACGGGAAATTTGCCGACGCCTTACGACGCGTCTTTCTGGACGCGCGTCAAGAACGTCGAAAGGCGGCAGTGGTGGCTTTGGGCTTCGGCCATTGTTATCACGCTTCTGTTAACGGCCGGAATGGCCTCTTTCTCCTACCTGTTTGAGCAAACCGATCCCAATTTTTCGTTTACTGTACGGGGATCCGTTCGCGGCCTGGTTGCTCTGGTCTTTCTCTTCAACTTGTACACGATCTACCAGCAGGTCCAAATCCATCGTATTCGCAGGCAGCTAATGGATCAGGAACAAGTGTTTCGCTTGATTACCGAAAATGCCGAGGACTTGATCACGGTCGTGGATCGCGATGGCAAACGTCATTACGACAGCCCCGGGTACAGCAAGCTCGGTTATACGCGCGAGGAGCTCGGGGGATCGGCCGTCCCGACGCAAATCCATTCCGACGATCGCGAGGCGCTTATTGCCGCCAGGATGGAGACTTTTGAAACGGGGGTGGGTCCGCGGGTCGAATATCGCTTCCGCCGCAAGGATGGGGAGTGGCGCACGATGGAATCCACGCGCAGCCCGGTGCGAAACCATCGCGGCGAAATCGAGCAAGTCGTGATCGTCAGCCGCGACATCACCGAACGCAAACAGGCGGAAGAACTCCTCAGGCGGCGTGACGAGCAGCTACGCCAGTCACAAAAAATGGAAGCCATCGGGCGCCTGTCCGGAGGGATCGCTCACGATTTCAATAATTTGCTGGGCGTCATCATCGGCTATAGCGAATCGATTGAACTCCGTGCGGATCCCAGTGATCCGATGCGCAAAAGCGCCACCGAAATCCGCAAAGCCGGCGAGCGCGCTGCTTCCTTAACCCACCAGTTGCTTGCTTTCAGCCGCAAGCAGGTCTTGCAAGCCCAGATCCTCGATCTCAATACGCTGGTTATCGATATGGGAAAGATGCTCAAGCGGTTGATCGGCATGCATATCGAGCTGACTACCGAACTGGCCGCGGATTTGGGGCGGGTCAAGGCGGAGCAGAGTCAAATTGAACAGGTGATTTTGAACCTTGTGGTCAATGCCCGAGATGCAATGCCGGACGGCGGCAATCTGCTGATTGAAACTTCGAATCTGGACGTGGATGAACATCTTGCGAACAGCCTCCCCTTTCTTCAACCTGGGCCCTACGTCCTCCTCAAGGTGACCGATACGGGCAAAGGGATGGACGCCAATACCCAGCGGCACATCTTCGAGCCGTTCTTTACTACCAAGGAACCTGGAAAAGGAACAGGCTTGGGGCTCGCGACGGTCTACGGCGTGGTGAAGCAGAGCGGCGGCGGCGTGACGGTCGACTCCGCAACGGGAAAAGGGACCACATTCAAAATCTTTCTTCCGCAAACCGCGGAATCCGCTGCGCCTCCCTCTTTAGACGAGAGCTCTATGAGGGGATCGACGGGGACCGGCACGATCCTCCTGGTGGAGGACGAGGAAGCCTTGCTGAACCTTACCGAGGAACGATTGAGGGAACGTGGGTACACCGTCTTGCCGGCCCGCGATGGAGTACAGGCGCTGGAGCTGGCGCGTTCCTTTCATGGATCGATACATCTCCTTTTGACGGATGTCACGATGCCCAGAATGGGGGGTGTTTCGTTGGCGAGGTCCATCTCCGAATTGCGGCCGGGAATTCGCATTGTGTTCATGACCGGCCATGCGGAGAAAGAAGCTTCCTATCGTGAAGCTTTGCTCTCCGGCGCGGAATCGATCCAGAAACCATTTAGCCACAAACAGCTCATTCACGTGGTGCGGCAAGCCTTGGACGCGACCGTGGTCCATGTTCAACATTGACCGGCTTTCCCCATCCTCTCCCTGAAATTCATTCCGACGGAATAGAAAATAGATGTTGTTGTTTTTCCATACCCCAACGTGTTACTTAATGACCGTGCGGATTCGATTCACACTGGCCGCGGTGTGCCGGAACGCGCGCCGGGTGAAATAATCTTGTGGGGAGCGAGAATTTTATACTTTTTCGCGGCGCTACCCCGGAGGAAGGAATGGATGGCTCATCGGCCATGAAGAAGGAATCCATTCTCCAAGCGATCAACTTCTCCGTCAATGTCCTGCTGATTTCCTCTGTATTGCTGACTTTGTTTGGCGTGGGTTGGGAGTATTCCACGCGCTGGTATCTGTCCGGATTCTCGAACGCGGTGCTTCCTTATTCCTCCTCACCGGCCACCAAAGTGGCCGCCATTCTCGGTTGGATGGAGCATGGGCCGGCCCGCGACACCGACTTCTACAGCGACGACTCGGAAGACCGCGATCCCGTCGACACCCTGAATTACAAAGAATTGCTCAGCGTCTGCGGAACCGGAACCAATGCTTTTGTTAATCTTGCTACTGCCAGCGGAATCGAGGCGCGACGCTTGCTCTTGTTGGACGCCCAGGGCCTGAACACCAGCCACGTCGTCGCCGAAGTTCATCTGGATGGCCGCTGGGTAATTGTCGATCCGGCGTTCCATACCTTGCTGACGGACAGCGCTGGCCACCTTCTAACCAAGGAAGAGCTGGCCCGCCCCGGTGTTTTGCAGGACGCCACGCGGAACCTGGCAGGTTACGATCCGGCCTACAATTACGAGCACACCGCATTTATTCATTTTGCTCGCCTGCCGATTGTGGGACGTTTTCTTCAAAACAAATTGAATTCCGTTCTTCCTACTTGGCAGGAACGCATCAATTGGGCGGTGCTCGTCGAGCGGGAATCCAATACCACGCTCATTGCCGGCATTGTACTGCTATGCATCGCGATTTGTTTGCGGCGATTGACTTTTTGGTTCGGGCAAAAAATTTCCTTCATTCCGATGAGTCTCTGGGAACAATTGACGCACAGTGGTATTGCATTGTTTTCCGCTCCTTCCTCCGCTAAACCGGAGAGAAACCTTCCCGCTGTGTGAAGTTCATCGTGGCCAACGGAGCGATGCGGCCTTTTGCGGGGGGCGTTTTTGCCGAGGCTCCTGATTTCGCGCCTGCGAATTCATCACTCACTCGCTCGCGGATTGACTTCTCGGTTATGAGAGCGTAATTCTCGTTGCAAGGGGGATCTGATGGGAGGGTTTACAACCGGGTTGGTCGCAGGTTGTCTTCTCGGTGTTTGCGGAACCTTCTTGTTGCTTTCCCTCGGTGCGGCGTTTTCCGTGGAAAGGGTGCGTCTGTTTCAACTCCGATCTCTCCCCGGAACCCTTCTTTCCACAATCGCCATTCTCTTCATTGCGGCATTTTGCCATCGACTGAACATCGGCAAGGATGCATCCATGCTCCTTCTTTTGCTGACCGTTCTAGCCGTCTCCAAACTGGAAGGCTTGTTGAGCGGGCTCATTGCCACTGCCATTGCCGCGCTGATTTTGAGTTGGGACTTTCCGCCGATGGGGAGTCTGGCGGTAAAAAGCTCCAGCGACCGGTTGGCCCTCGCGCTGTTTCTGCTGATCGCGACTCTTGGGAGCCGGTTGATCGGGCGGAGGGAAAAGTCCACTTCGTAGACGTCTGTTTACCTGTATTATATAAATAATATTTAGTTAATATGTGGCTTTTTTGTGGCGATTATTATGGCTTGATCGAGGGCTGCTTTTTCTGTCCCGGCCAGAGCGCGGGATTTCCCTTTGGCCAGTTGCCCCAGAATGAGTGGACCAATCGCCACGCGAATGAGCCGCAGAACTTCGATTCCCAAAGCTTCAAACATGCGGCGGATTTGGCGGTTCTTGCCTTCGTCGAGCACGACTTCCAGCCAGGTGTTTTTCTCGCCGGCGCGCAGCACGCGAGCCTGCTTGGCCCGCAGCACTTCCCCGCCAGACACCACGCCCTGCATGAGTTTTGCCGCCGGAATTTCGCCGGCCGGCGCGCCCACTTGTACGTGATAGGTCTTTTCCAGGTGAGAACCGGGATCGGAAATGCGCGCGGCCCATTCCGAATCATTCGTGAGCAGCAGGAGCCCCTCGCTCGCTTTGTCCAGCCGGCCTAGCGGTCCGACCCAAGGCAATTTTCCGTCCAGGAGCGAGTAAACTGTCGGGCGGCCTTTTTCGTCGGAAGCCGTGGTGATCACCCCGCGCGGTTTGTTCAGCATCAGATAAATCCTGGATTCGGTCGTGACCGCGTTCCCGTTCACTTCTATTCGATCGCGCTGCAAACGCACGGGAGTCTCGGGATCGCGGCGCGTCACCCCGTTCAGCAGGACGCGGCCCGCACGAATCAGTTTTGCCGCTTGCGAGCGCGAACAAAAACCCAACTTCGATAGCGCCCTCGCCAGTCCTACTTGCCGTGACTCGGTGACTCGTCCCATTGTGGGCAGCTCCGGCGCGTACTCAGGAATTCAACCGTTTACTTTGGTTCTCGTTCCACTTATTTTTCAGCGCACATTCGCGGGAATCCGTTGCCACGGCACCGGCGGAGAGTATAATCTCAAACGTATTAAGCTGCCTCTCTCGGGCCGAGGAAATTCTATCGCTGGGAGGTAAGAAGTGTTCAACTCCTGCCAGGCGTTGATCGTGTCGTCGGATCCCCTTCAGCGTGAGAAGATCGAAGAAATCGCCCGGCACTTGGGGTTGCAATCCCTCAGTTGTGCTTCCCTGACAGACGCGCGCGCCCGCATCGAGGAGCAAGCGTTTCAATTTGTGCTCTGCAGCGACGAATTGCCGGATTGCAATCTGCGCACTGCGGTGCGCGTTTTGACGTCCGCAACCGGAGGCGCCCCGGTGATTGTGCTTTCTCACCTCGCCGAATGGGATGCTTACATGAGAGCTTTGAGCGCCGGCGCGTTTGACTATATTGCCTGCCCTCCTGACCCGATGGAGACGGAACGAATCCTGCGGCTTGCCCTCGCGCAGAATCCTCCGCCACACCGGGCAACCCGCACGGCTGCATGACTTGCCGATTGTGGGCGCAGAGATATATCTGGAAAAAGTTGAATTTCATATGCCCGATTCACAAGCCTCGCGAGATCGCGTTTCCATGTTCTGATCCGCAGGGAGTTCAATCGCTTCTTGCACTGCATGGCGGAAACGTGCTTCTATTCCGCCCGTGAATCCCCTCTTCATTCCTTGGGACTTTGTTCTGATTCTCCTATTTCTCGGGGTGGTCATTCCGTGGCGCGGCGCCGCTCGAATGAGACGGCTCATGAGCAAGCCGGAACTGACCACCGCCGATCGCCTTTCCCTCTACAAAAACACCATCTTCTTTCAGTGGCTTATTATGGCGATTGTGGCCTTGCGGTTCCTGGCACGAGGAGTAAGCCCTGAAGAATTGGGTATTGCCGCGGACGATCCGTGGAGGATCGCGTGGATCAGTATCGCTCTGACGGGATTTCTTTGCATAAACCAGGTCGTCGGCCTGCGCAGAATTAACAAATTGCCGCAGGAAAAGCGCGGTCGTCTGTTCGCTATTACGGAAAAGATCATGCCGCAGAGCCGCAGGGAAACCTTAATCTACGCTATTCTGGCCTGCACGGCCGGAGTGTCCGAAGAATTTTTGTACCGCGGGTTTGTGTTCATGGCGTTTGTGAGGATGATCGTCAACTACGGACCGCCGAACGCCTTTGCAGTGATTTTGTCGTCCATGTGGTTTTCGCTGGCGCATTTGTATCAAGGGAAACGGGGAGTAATAACTACATTCGTAGTAGGAATAATCTTCGCTCTCATTCGAGTCTGGACAGGGAGCCTGATCCCCGCCATTGTTGCTCATATTGGTATAGATTTGGTCGTTGGGATTTGCGCGCCGAGATATCTCCGCAAGGCCTGAAAATATGCCGAACCCCGCCTCCATCGCGATTAGCAGCCGGCAGATTCGCGAGGCTCTCGCTCTGTTTGCGATTTCTCCATCCGACGAGCAAATCGCCAGAATTCGTGACTATTTGGTCGTCTTGCTGAAGTGGAATCGTTCAATTGGTCTTACTTCGATCACAGATCCAATTGAAATTGTGGGTCGGCACTTCGGCGAATCCATGTATGCTACAAAATTACTGCCTGTGGAAAACTGTCGGCTCGCCGACGTTGGAACTGGAGCCGGATTTCCAGGCCTGGCGCTCAAAATCGCGTGCCCCGGCATTCAACTCACCTTGATTGAATCCAACAAGAAGAAATGCGCTTTTTTGTCCGAGGCTGTAAGAACCTTGGGATTTGCTGATGTCGAGATTCGTTCCGAAAGGTTTGGGCAAACGCGTCCGGAATCGGTTCAAGTCAATATCATCACCTCGCGCGCCGTCGGAGAATTTAAGCAGCTCCTTCGGTGGTCTGCACGCGCGCTCGTTCACCGCGGTCATCTGGTGCTTTGGGTGGGAGCCCAAGACTCGACCAGAATCGCCCGTACTTCAGGTTGGTCATGGCAACCCCCAGAGCGCATACCGGATTCTCAGCGTCGATTTATCCTCATCGGTCGGCCGATCGATGAACTCCCCCTGCGGCAATAAGGAAATCCCACTTTTGTTCCACGTGGAACATTTCCATAAGAATTCGTCATGGGCGGTCTAATCTTGCAGCCTTGCAGTCTAACTCTGAAATCACTAATCGCTGCCTGCAGTAAGGCGAGAGAATCTGTGCAATAAACTTGTTCCACGTGGAACATTTGTGTTCGAGTTCTCTGCAGGCACAGTATTCTGAAAGATTTCCGTTCCGCTGCCGAATCTATAAAAAATGTCCGGAGCAAACAGGGAGAGTTGGAGCCACGTTTTTGTTCCACGTGAAACAATTTGCATATCTTGTATTTGATGTGGTAGATTTCGCCGTCTGAGGGAGCCGAAGTGGGCCGCATTATCGCAGTTGCAAACCAAAAGGGCGGTGTCGGCAAGACGACAACTGCTATCAACCTGGCTGCCTCTCTCGCTTTATCCGAACAGCGGACACTCCTCGTGGATTGTGATCCCCAGGGCAACACCACAGCTGGAATTGGCTTTGCCAAAGATCCGGCCCGGCGCACACTTTACAACGCACTAATCCTTGGCGAACCTCTTGAGAGGATCCTCCTGAAAACTCAAATTGAGGGGCTGGACCTTATCCCTGCCGATAAGAATCTGGTTGGTGCGGAAGTCGAACTGGTCGCAGCGGAGAATCGAGAATATCAGCTTAGAAATTTGCTCGCGCAGGTGAGAGAAAACTACGCGTATATCATTATGGATTGTCCCCCCGCGCTCGGCCTGCTCACTCTGAATGCCCTTACCGCCGCTGACTCGGTCTTGGTTCCAATTCAAACGGAGTATCTAGCCCTCGAAGGCGTTTCAGAGCTTCTGGACACGCTCATGAGGATCCGCAGAACCTTAAACGCCAATCTTGCAATTGAGGGGATTGTCCTGACTATGTACGATGAGCGCACCACTTTATCGAAACAGGTGGCTTCGGATCTGCGCAGCTTCTTCGGCGGCCAGGTATTTGAATCCATCATACCGCGGAATGTCCGCTTGGCTGAAGCGCCCAGCCATGGGAAGCCAATTCACTTCTACGACATTCATAGTAGAGGCGCGGAAGCTTATACAAACCTTGCCAAGGAGGTGATCCTAAATGGCCAGAAACGCGTTGGGAAGGGGGCTGGGGGCGCTGATTCGTGAAACGCAAGTTGCTCCGCAGGGTATCCCACCAACCGCACCCTCAGGGGCAGCGACAGCCGCCGCGCCCGCGCAAGTTGCCGCCGGGGGACCGCTGCAACTTGACATCGATCTGATCGATCCGAGTCCGTACCAGCCACGTACGCGATTTTCGGAGGCGGGAATAGATGAGTTGGCTCAGTCCATTCGGTCGAGCGGAATCATCCAGCCGCTGGTCGCGCGAAAGATCGGTTCAAGATACCAGCTCATCGCGGGAGAGAGGAGATGGCGGGCTTCACAGCGTGCGCAACTTCTGCGCGTGCCGGTAGTCCTGCGCGAGGTGAGCGATGAGCAGGCGCTCGAGCTTACGCTTGTGGAAAATATTCAGCGTGAAGATCTAAATCCCATCGAACAGGCCCGCGCTTTTGACCGGCTCATGGAGGAATTTCACCTTACGCAAGACGAAGTGGCGTCCAGGACTGGAAAGGACCGGGCCACCGTTGCAAATTCCGTCCGCCTGCTTTCGCTCGAAGCGCCGCTCCTCGAATGGATCGAAGAAGGCAAAATCACGGCAGGCCACGGCCGCGCGTTGCTCGCGGTCGAGGACCGAAAGATGCGAAACGACCTGGCGCAAAAGGCCTCACGCGGCAAGCTGACGGTTCGGCAACTCGAACGGATGGCGACGCGGCGATCTCGCGGCCGTGGAGAACAAACGCTGGCGGAACCCAATGATCCGAATCGCCAGGCTGCGCTGGACGAATTGCAGAAGCACGTCGGCACGCGCGTCACGCTGCACATGCCGACAAAGGGGCACGCCGGCCAGCTGATTCTTGAGTTTTATGACGAGGAACAACTGAATGGATTGTACGAACGCCTGATGAGTTAATACTACAATTGTAGCAGAATACATTCTGAAGCCATACTGTTATCCCGGTCGGAAGTGCTAACTACGGCACTGGCTCTTGATTTTGCGATTCAAACATTCAACATTCAGGTAGAATCGTAATTCCCACAAAGTGAAGCTTCCCTGGGGGTATACCATGCAATGGCGAACAAAGGAACCAGGCAAGGACCCGCAGCAACATGAATTTACCGGCTTCCTCGACAAAGGCGTCCGTTTTGAGGGAACTCTGGAGGCCACCGGCGTGTTTCGCATCGACGCGCAACTTAAGGGAAACGTGATTTCCAGCCATAGCTTGATCCTGGGCGAAGGGGCGCGTGTAGAAGGGCAGATCGAAGGCAATCATGTAGTGATTGCCGGCAAATTTGACGGCGTCATCTTTGCGAAGGGCCGGGTCGAGATCCAAGCGAAAGGTGTGGTGACCGGCGAAGTTCATTCCCCTTGTCTGGTGATCGAGCCGGGCGGGATTTTCGACGGGCAATGCCACATGCTGGCGGCATCGGAGTCCACCAAGCCGCTGACGATACCCATTCGAGCTGGTAAGTAGCGATACGCCGCGCTGCGGCGCGCATCCAAGTCCGGATGACGAAACCTCATAGCAACTTGCCGTATGGATACGATCACGCACGGAATTGTGGGCGCGCTGGCCGGAAAGGCCCTCTTCGCTGGCCGCGACGTTCCGGCAGCATTTGCCGGAAGCGGCGAGTCCCGCGCGCTGAGCTCTCCCACGGCCCGAGCGGCCATCGTTGCGTGCACGCTCGGCGCAATGTTCCCCGATATTGACATCTTTGCCGGGCCGCTGGTTCGCAACCCATTGGCGATCATGGAATGGCACCGCAACATCACTCACTCCGCCGTCATTCTGCCGTTATGGGCCTTGTTACTAACTGTAGTTTCCATACCGGCCGCGCTCTGGCTCAAATGGAAAGCGCCGCCGTTTTTAACGCTTTTCGCAATCTATGCGGTGGGAATCGCCACGCACATTTTTCTCGATCTGGTTACGAATTTCGGAACCATGGTTTGGAGCCCGCTGCGATATTCGCGTCCGGCCTGGGACTGGATTTTCATTATCGATCTGATGCTGACCGGGATCGCTCTCGTGCCGCAGTTTGCCGCGTGGTGCTACCGGGAACCGGGACAGTTCTGGCGCCGCGCGATTTGCGTGTCGGCCGCGCTCTCGACCGGCGCCATGGGAACTTATTGGTTCGCGCACGGCTCGGGATATGGATTTCCGATCGCGGTTGTGGGCGTCGTGAGCGCCATCTTCGCGGGCCTGATTTTCCTGCCGGCCGCTCAGGGCGCGGGTTTCCGTTGGACGCGGGCAAGCTGGTGCCGCGCAGGCCTGGCCGTATTGTGTGCTTACATCGGCTTAGCGGCTGCGGCGCACAACAAGGCTCTCGCGGATGTGAATCGACTCGCGGCCGCTCAACATTTGCAAGTGGAGAGCCTGGCGGCGCTTCCCCTGCCTCCGACGCTGACGCATTGGGTGGGGCTGGTGAGTACTTCGCAGGGCGTGTGGCGCACCACGATTCACGAACCGGGCGGCGCAGTCGAGAGCTCGGAGTTTTACACCGACGCGCAGTCTCGCGAATATATCGATCAAGCCAGGAAGCTGCGCGATGTGCAGGTTTTTCTCTGGTTCGCCCGGTACCCTGTGTGGCGCGTACGGCAGGGAGATGGGCAGCGAACCGTTATCGAAATTTCCGATTTGCGATTTTTCAGGGAAAATGTCCCGGACGCGGAGCCCGCGCCCCAGCCGTCAAAAGGCGTCGGTGGGTTGCGGCCCAGAGCGGCCGGATTCACCTTTCAAATCGTTTTCGATGCGGGGGGCCGCATTATTTCCCACGGTTTCAGGGAACCCGAATAGCGATCCTCCCTGAATGCTCTGGTATATTAATTCGCGGGGTAAACCACAACTTGCCGTTCTTCGCCTGAGCCCTCGCTCTCACTGCGGACGCCCGGTTCTTCTTTCAAAACAAGATGCAGAATGCGGCGTTCTCGCGAGGACATGGCGTTGAAGCGGAATGGCGAGTGCGTTTCGCGGACGCGGCCGGCGGCAACGCGCGCGGAAAGCTTTAACTCTTCAATGCGGATGCCGCGGTAGCCGGCGGCGTCGAATCGAATGCGGCCGTAAAATTGAGGATCGAGCCAAAGCCAGCGCAAAGAAATGTGTTCGAGCGCCAGAAGCAGCTCCGCGTTGTGCTCGAGCAGCAAATCCTGATCGCGGCCCTTGAATTCGACGAGAATTTCGGGATTTTCGAGTTCCTTCGAGACTGCGGGCCCCGTGGCCCGAATTTCATACGTGAGCTGGAAGCGGCTTTTTTGAAGCAAGGTGTCAATGCAGCGGCGCAATTCCGCCGTGATGGCCGCATGATCGAGCTTTCCATCCACGATCAGGTTCGCGCGCGATGCAGGCGTCAAGATCACTCCCCCCAGACTACATGGTTGCCAACAACACTATTTCTTTTTACCGGAGCCCCGCGAAGGTTTCGGCGGGGGCGGCGCGGTCCGATAGAGATACCACTGCTGTCCGATTCCGACGATATTGCTAGTCAGGATATACACCGACAGGCCGCTCGGATAAAGCGCAAACATTCCGCCAAAAATCAGCGGTGTCACGGCCATCATTTTAGCCTGGGCCGGGTCCATCCCCGGTGTGGGCGTCATCTTCTGCATGAAATACATGGAAATGGCCATCACAATGGGCAAAATAAAATACGGATCGTGCGCGGAAAGGTCGTGGATCCAGCCAAACCAGGGCGTGTGCCGGAGTTCGATGGTATTGGCCAACATGCGGTAGAGGCCGAACCAGATGGGCATCTGGATCAGCGTGGGCCAGCAACTGCCCAGCGGGTTGATGCCTTCGCGCGAGTACACGGCCATGACTTCCTTGTTCATTTCGGCCTTGCGTGGATCGCGCATCGAATATTTTTTGTATTTCTCCTGAATCGCTTTGACTTCCGGCGCGACTTTCTGCATTTTCTGCATCGCGCGCATGCTTTTCACTTTCAGCGGAAACATCACCATGTTGATGGCCACGGTGATCAAGACGATCGCCCAGCCGTAGTTGCTCACATACCGGTGCAGCCACATCAGGGAGTAAAACAACGGCTCGGCGATGAAGCCCCACCACCCGAATTGCACCAGGCTGTTCAGCGGCGGGCGCGTGGCCTTTAATCCGTCAATACTTTTGGGGCCGGCGTACACGCGGACATCTAGCGGCCCCGGCGTCGCCAGGCCCACTGCCACTTGAGGAACGATTTCCGTTTCGGTCTTGCCATCCGTCGTGGTTTCGTGCGAGTAGGTCCAGCCGGTCACCGTGAGCGGAATTTCGCCGAGATCGCCGCGCGCTGTGAAGGGCGGCAGAAACGCGGCGGCGAAATAAAGGTCCTCAATACCGGCGAAATCGAACGTGCCCGCAACGGGCGCGCGCGTTGTGGTCTGCCCGGGCTTGCCCAGATTTTTGGCCGCGAGCGTGTTGAGCTTTCCGGCGGCGCTCATGAAAATCTGGATCTGCGCGGCAGCCCGATACGCGGTGATGTCGCCGAAACCGCCCGACCATATGATGCTGTTTCTCAGCGGCGTTCCATCGAGCGTCGCCGTGGTCTTCACGTCGACGATGTAGGATTCGTTGAATTTCAGCTGCTTGGTAACTTCGAGATGGCCGTCGCTCCAGGCGAGCGTGACTTCCGCCGGAGTGTGCAGGACGGCCCCGGGTTCAGCCGCTTTGCCCGCCGAAGTGATTTCAAACAGCGCGTTGTTTGCGCTCACTTCCTGCTGCGGATCGTCCAGCGCCAGAGAAAACGGCCAGCTCCCGGACTGCTGCGCGGCGTCGGGGTGGACCAGATCGAGCGTGCGCGGAGGTTTATTGTCGTCGGTGAATTTCTTGAGCTGCCAGCTTCGCACTACGCCGCCGCGATTGGAAATCTGCACGCGATACAGGTCGCTTTCAATCACGATGGAACTTTCCGCGCTCGCGGCGCGCACGGACACAGGAGCGACAGGTGTCGCCGGTTTTTTCGCGGCAGGGGCGGAAGCGGGAGCAGTTCCCTGGGCCGGCGGCGAAACAGGATTTGTGGCCACCGCGGCAGGGTTGGCGGGAGGTTGCTGCTGCGGCTTGTTGAGGAGCGCCCATCCCCCGAGCACAAACAGGCAAAGCACAACCGCCAGGAGCGTGCGCATTTCCGTCGACATTTCCTTGCGCTCGCTCACGAACGGACCTCTTTAGTGGCACAGGCTTCAGCCTGTGGGGTTTCCGATCTGTGGGGAAAAGACCCAGACAGGCTAAAGCCCGTCCTACTTTTCAGAAAATCGCTGGCATCGGGCACGAGATCCACGCCGCCCGGCGTAAACGGATGGCAGCGCGAGACGCGTCGCAGCGCGAGCCACGAACCGCGACGCGCGCCGTGGATTCGCACGGCCTCGGCGGCGTAATGCGAGCAGGAAGGATAAAACTTGCAGGCGCTCGGCATCAGCGCCGAAAGAAAAGATTGATACACGCGCACAGCAAAGAGCAGGGCGCGCGCCGCGAGGCTCATGTTTTCGGGCTCGCGGTGCGGATGCCGCGCAAGAGGCGCACGAGTTCCGCTTCCAGCGGCGCGAACGCCGCCTGCGCCACTGTGCTCTTCGGATGTATGACGATGTCCCATCCCGTGGGAATCTCCGTCCTGTTGCGCCGCAAAATTTCGCGGATGCGGCGCCGAATGCGGTTTCGCACCACCGCCCCGCCCAGCACTTTTTTGATGCTGATCCCGAAGCGGCTGGCGCGGCCTGCCGCCGGAGCGCCGGCGGAGGAACTCTCGCGCGGAGGCTCCCGCCCGATGGCTTCCTTCGTTAGCGCTGTCTGCGCGCGGAAGAAAACGGAAAACTGAGGGCTCGAACGGCGTTGACCCGCGCCGTATACGGCTTCGTATTCCACGCGCTTCAGCAAGCGCATGGCACGCGGAAAACCCTGCCGCGGCTCGCCTGCCCGTCCCTGCCCGTCCCTGCCCGTCCGGCAGGCGGGCGGCAGGCGGGCGTCAGGCGGGCCTGCCCGTCCGGCAGGCGGGCCTGCCCGTCCGTGGTCAGGCGGGTCCGAATTTCTAGATGGGCGTAAGACGATGGCGTCCCTTTTTGCGTCGGGCCGCCAAAACTTTGCGGCCCCCTGCAGTCTTCATGCGCGTGCGAAAACCGTGTGTTTTGTGGCGACGGCGCACTTTCGGTTGAAACGTGCGTTTCGGCAAAGAACTCTCCCCCTCAGTCCCGGCAATTGGACCGAATCAAAACGTCTAGTGTAGTCGAGGCGTTCAGGGTGGTCAAGGATTGGCGGGATGAAAAATAATTGATGGAGCCAGCGGGGCCAACTTCGCAATCGCATCGCAGGTGCGAGTGACGCGCCTGAAGAAAATCGCCGCTGCAAAACCCACCAGGGTTTCGCGATACAAGCGCTCCGGAATATTGCGTTGGACGGCCGGTGCGGGGGTGCCGGCTCTACTTTTACGCTGAACGCTTCAAGCGAAGCGTGGAGCCCGCCGAAAGAAAGCAGATTCTCCCTCGCACCGGCCGCGCCAACTAGAACGTGAGTTTCAAGCCGAGTTGCATCACGCGGCTGCTTCCTGAACCGATGAGCGGATTGCCGGCCGCGACATCGGGTGTCGAGCACCCGCAGCCGAAAGCGGTTCCGTTGGCTTTGCTCGGGTCAGCGCCTAAAAAGCTTGTGTTCGATGAGCCGTACGGATTGGCGAAAATGGGGTGATTAAAAATGTTAAAGATCTCCCAACGGAACTCGGCGCCGAACCGCTCTTTGAATGTGAAGGTCTTGAATATCGAGAAATCCACATTCTTGAAGCCCGTGTCCCGGAACATGTTCCGGTCCATATTGCCAAATTTTCCAAAGGCGTTTGGCGTCATGACTGAGCCACCGGAAACGAAGCACCCACCCGCTGGGATGTTCGCGGCGGTGTTACCAGCGATCGTGTTGGGGTCGGCTGCCTTCGACGCACACATAGCGGCGAGGGTTGACGAAACAGGGGTGCTGGTACCGTAAATCCCGGACGTCGTCGCGCAGGTGACACCAGCCGCGCTTGTCGTGCCCCCGGTAATGTAGCCGCTGGGGGCTGCGGTGCCTCCTACGATGGAAAAGCCGGAGCAAAACGGAATGGAAATTGCGCCGGAATGGAAGTCGGATGGATTCCCAAAGAAGTCCCAGCGATCGGTTAAGTCACCTAAACCGCTTCCGCTCGTGCTGTAATCGTGTGAGCCGTCAAACACGAGCCACGGCTGGGCGCTCTGAACGGTCACGATGGTGTTGAGCTTCCACCCTTCCAAGAGCTGGCCGAAGCCTTTTTTCCCGGGAATGGCGTAGCTTGCCGTGACAGTCAAACGGTGCCGAACGTCGAAGTCGCTGCTGGCGTATTCCGCTTGTTGATTCTGGCTATTCTGCGGAGGGAGTCCCTGAAAATTCAGGGAACCGTTGTCCAGGCCATGACTGTAGGTGTAACCCAGGGTGAAATCCAGCCCGTGAGAACTCCGCTGGGTCAGGGTCGCTTGCAGGCCGTTGTAGATCGAATGGGCATGATTGGTTTGTTCGTTAATGATCTGCAGATAGGGGAATTTAGCATTGAAGGGACGCGAAGTGCCGAGCACGCAGGGGTTCTGTGTCGGATCTGCGCCGGTATACAATACTGGAGCACACTGATTGACGTCACTCATAGCCAGCAGGTCATAGCCGTGATTGCCGACGTAGCCGACGTCCAGCGACAGGTTGCTGGTGAAGGAGTGCTGCACGCCGAGACTGTAATTCACCACGAAGGGGGTCGTGAGTTTTGGATCCAACGCGTAGAGCGGGCACGGCGAGGTTGCCGTGCAAGAGAGCTGGCCCTGCGGAAAAACAACGCCACTATTCCAGCCGAGACCGCCCGCTGGGGTGAACGTGGCTTGGGCCAGATTGATCGTGCCGCCAAAAGTCTGACCGCCAACCCCGGCACACGTTTTTCCGACTGGCACGAACGTATTGCAGGCGCCTGACGGGTCTTCGGCGATGTTGCCCAGTGAGTTGTTCGGGGGCCCGTTGTCCATGAAGGCCCGCGCAAAGAGCGTCGTGTACATGACGCTGGACCCGCCGCGGACAACGGTGGTCCCCTTGCCGGTGACATCCCAGGCAAAGCCCACGCGGGGCGAGAAGTTTTTGTGATCGGGCTTCCAGAGACTCGGGCCTACGCCTGCCTCGCCCTGTTGAACAATTCCAGTCGAGGAATTCGGATCGAAGTTGCCCAAGAGGTTGTTGATTTCTCGCATCGGTTGATTGTATTCGTAGCGCAGTCCCAGATTCAGCATCAATCTCGGCTTGATGCGCCAGTCATCCTGAACGAACCCGGCGTAATGCATCCATCTCATCGTGCGGTTCCCGTTGCCCACGGTGACAGATCCTACGTTAGGGGTTCCGGCGAAGAAATCTTCGAGTGGAGTGGATCCGGTGAACGCGAAGCCACCCTTAAAATTGACATCAACGCCCCTGAAGTCTGTTGTGATTTGATCGGCCTGGATGTGCGTCACCTCCACACCGAATTTGAGGGCGTGCGCGCCCCGCAAATACGAGACACTGTCCTGAAAATCGAAATACGGGCTGGGGCCGGTAGTACCGGGGCGGGTGCCATTGGGGTTGCCCAGGCCGCCGCCGAAACCATTAATCGTGATATTTGGCAAACCACCCCCTATCGTTACGCCCGTATTAAGGGGATAGCCCTTGCCACCACAACCGGTAGCAGTGCATGCAGTGCCCAAGGTTGAGCCGTCGGGGATGATGTTGCCGTCGCCGACGGTAAATCCCTGGGTGAGCCGGTCGTAGCCAAACCGGAATTCGTTCACCACCGTGGAACTGGGGGTCCAAATCCAGTTCTCGACGGTCGACAACGAGCGGATAAAAATTCCGGATCCCCACAATGGATTCACAGTGGGGTGATCCTGGCCAAACGCTGCATAATAGCCGGTCCAGAACATTCCGCTGATCCTATGCTTGCTGTTAATGGCGTAGTCCACTTTCCCAATCCCATTGTCGTTGCGATTGACGTTGGGGAATGTAGAGGAGTAGCCGGTGGAATTCGAAGGGGCGTTCAAGATGAGGCCGCCCGTGCAGGCGGGCGCTGCACCCGCGGTGCAGCCAAGCAAATTCAGACTGACTTGACTCGGCGTCACCCCGGCTGCTTGCAGCGCTTTGATGGCGTCCACCATGCTATTGGCACAGTCACCGACTACGCCGGCCGGACAGTTAGGGGTCGTGGGGGGATTGGCGACCAGCGAACCGGTTGTGGGCATTGGAAAGACAAATATGTTGCCAATTACGGAACGCAGACCCTCATAGCCGCCCAAGAAGAAGAGTTTGTCTTTCAGGATCGGTCCACTCACTACGGCGCCGAACTGCTTCAACTGGACCGGCAGCTTGTCGCAAACAATGGGGGCTGCCGTGTTCTGGACGCAGGTTCCATTGACCTCCGCCGCGTTGAAAACATTGCGGGCGTCCCAGGCGTCATAGCGGCCAAAGGCGTAAGCCGAACCGTGAAGATTGTTGGTTCCCGATCGGATTCCCACATTTACGACGGCGCCAGGCTTCCAGCCGTACTCCGCTTTCGGGTTTTCCTGGGTGTTGAATTCCTGGATGGCGTCGATGGGAATGATGGTCGCCGCATCGGTGAACGCACTCGGCGCATTGCCTACGGGACGGTTGTCATAGAAACTGACATTGATCACACCATCCAACATCCAACCGGTTTCATCGGGGCGAATGTTGTTGGTACTCTGGCTCCAGGGAGAGCCTCCCGGCTGGACGAAGATACCCGGGCGCAGAGACAGCAGATTCTGGTAGTTGCGGCCATTCAGGGGCATATCGTTGATGTCCGCGTTGTCGAGGGTTCCGCCCAGGGTGGCGTTGGTGGTCTCCACCAGCGGAATGGCTTCGGTGACCGTGATCGTCTGGGCTTGCTCACCGGGCTGAACGGTCAGGTCAACTCGAACCTCCCTGCCCACTCCCACCTCCACATTCTGACGCTCGATCTTCTTGAAGCCTTTGGCCTCGGCTCGGACCGTATAGGTGCCGGGAATGAGCGTGGGAGCGTTATACGCCCCGGCCTCATCGGTGGTCAGCGTGCGCGCCACGCCTCTCTCCGTGTCTAAGACGGTTACAATGGCGCCGGAGATGACGCCGCCGCTTTGGTCTGTAACGGTTCCGAGAATGCGGCCGAAATTGCCCTGTGAAAACAGCGGCAGACAGAGCAGAAGCATCCCCATGGTGCCAACCAGCAATTGCAGAGTTTTCTGAAAACGAACACCCCAAGGTCTCCTGCTCGCGGAACGTAAGGAACTCATTTCTGGACCTCCGATCCAAAATAGTTAGTCTGGAATGTGACCCCGAACCTCACCCCTTGTCTGTTCCCAATTGCTGCACGGTGGAGAAACCTGCAAATGCAAGCTCCCGCCTTGCCGATTTGAACCCCCAGTGTCAGCCGAATGATTCCCAAATAATTAACAGCAGCTGTTGTGGGCCAAGCCAGTCCAGGCTTGGCGCCGATTTTACGAATTAGAATTAATTCCTATTCAATTAAACATGAGGCGCACCTGCGCCTCCGACCAGGGTAGGGCCGATCGCAATGTTTGCGATGACATGAGCGTAGCAGGGCAGTAAGTCCACTCGAGTACCCCACCCGATACTTCCTCACTTGGGGTGAGGTCTACGCCTTTCGAGAACGATTGTCAACCATAAATTATTGCCGGATGGGGGCTGACCTCCGTTCCTCATGAAATTTGCGGGATCCAATCCGCCTTCATGCGCGATTTGTCTGCGGCTTTCGCGAACGGCTGCGTCGCAGCGCATAGATTTGCGGCGAAACAGCTGCCAATCATTCCGCTGGCTGCCTTCGAAACTAGTCACAGGAGCGGCGGAATCGTGATATTTCCTCTAGGCCCTTACCACAATGCACCCCGATGTTCTTCGACCATTGTAGGGGGTGGTCCATTCTTGCCGCGCGAATCAGCTTTCGCGTTAAGGAGTGGTGGGGTTGACCAATTCGACTGCGAATTGTGTGTCAATATGCCCATACGGGTGTCCCATATTATGGGGCTCATGTGCTGACAGGGTGTGATAACCCTCATGTTGTCAATGCGCGCCGTTTGGCATCCGCTGTGCCATCCAGAGAGCGATCCCTCCTGGGATGACGAGGTTCAACACGCAAGGAGGGGGGTTACTAAGCCGTCTGCGAAGGCCCGGTAGCAATTTTTTATTCGGTTCGAGATCGGTTACTCTTGAAGATTCCAATGACGCGAAGCGTAAAATTTGATGGACGACCGATCTGGGCGGAAGTAAGTCTGGGAGCGCTGACGCACAATCTGCGGGCGATCCGTGCGCACGTCAATCCCGCCCGTCCGGCAGGCGGGCCCGCGGGCATGCGCGGGACGCGCCGGAAAGTTCTCGCGGTCATCAAGAGCAACGCCTACGGGCACGGGATCGTTCCTGTCGCGCGGGCCCTGTCGAAAGCCCGCGCCGACTGGTTCGGCGTGACCTGCTCTGCGGAGGGCGCCGAGCTGCGCGAGAGTGGGATTCGCGAGCCGGTCCTGATTCTCACCGGCTTTTGGGCGGGCGAGGAAAAGCGCATTCTGGAAAATCACCTTACACCGGCGATCATGAGCGCCGACCAGCTGCGGCTTCTGGAAAAGGCGGCCGCGCAGCAGCGCAAGCCGCGCAAGCGGCCCTTTGATTTTCATCTCAAGATCGACACCGGGATGAACCGCCTGGGGATTCCGCCGTCGCAAATTCCGGCGTTCGCGCGCGCGCTCGGGGATTGCCGGCATCTGCGCCTGGCGGGTACATTTACTCACATAGCGTCATCGGAAGTATTTACCACAGAACAAACTATCGAACAGGAAAAAACATTCGACGCGGCGCTGGCCTGCATGCGCTCGCTGGGACTCGATCCCGGCATCGTGCACATGGCCAACAGCGCCGCCATCGTCAGCCGGCCTTCCACCTGGCGGGACATGGTTCGTCCCGGCGCGATTCTCTACGGCTACCATCAGTTTTTTGAGCCGTCCGAGCTGAATCCCGAGATGGAAGCGAAACTTCCCGTGCGGCCGGTGCTCTCATTCCGCGCGCGGATTGTTTCGATCAAGGAACTGCCGCCGGGATCGCGCGTCGGATACAACGCGCGGTGGACGGCCTCGGTACCCTCTCGCGTGGCCGTACTTGCCGCGGGTTACGCGGACGGCCTCGTCCGCGTGCTTTCCAACAAAGGACGCGTGATCGTTCGCGGCGAACTCGCGCCCATCGTCGGGACGGTTTCGATGGACCTCACCACCGCCGACGTCACGGGAATTGCTTCCGCGCGCGTGGGCGACATCGCCACAATCTACGGCACCGACGGCGGCACGACGCAATCCGTGCCGGACGTGGCGAAGATTGCCAATACCGCCAGCGCGGATCTGCTTTGCGCGGTGGGAAAGCGCGTTCCCCGCTTTTACTTGCCTTGATCTTGGTGGCACACGCTTCAGTCTGTGGATTTTTGCTCCTTGCAACGACTAGCCCCCACAGGCAAAGCGTGTGCCACTAAAACCGCTCTGCAACTTTGAAGAATTCGAGCAGTGCGTTGTAGTTTTTATTATTACTGCGGCCTGGCGACTTCTACCGGCAAAGTTGCGGTGGCGGGCTTGATTCTACGGAGGACTTCGCTGGTCCACAATTTTTCGGTGAGCAGCGTGAGGAAACCGTTCTCGAAATCGCAGACCGCGCAGAACAAATAGTTTCGGAATGAGGCGTGATAGGCGTCCACGCCGCGCTCGGCCAATTCGCCTTCGACGGCGGGATCACCCGCGGCCAAGCGCGTTCCGGCGCGAGCGCCAAAAGTCTCTCCCGCGAATCGTTCCACGAGCCCCACGAGCGCGTCACCAGGCGGCGCGGGGATAACCAGCGAATGACCCGAAGCCTTTTCTTCAAACGGCACCGCGTGCAGGCGGCAATAATCGCGCACGCGATCGAGATGGGAAAAAAAATCCAGAGCCCACGGTTCCGATCCAGGCAGGGCGCCCAGAGTAGCGGCCCACAGGCGCGCCGCATCCACTCCGCGCGCCGGCTCGCGGCTCTCGATTTCCAGCAGATCGAGGCCGACCGCCTTGATGTCCGCCCCTAGATCGAGCGGCTCAATTTCCAATACGTATTGCAGGTCCCCCATACCGTACTCACGCGTCCGCCGAAGCGCTCTTGGCGAAACGCCTCTGGAAATCCGGCGATGCTTTGCGCGCCTCGAGCCAGTCGAAAAACGCGTCGGGTGTATCGAGCCACACTTTGAACCACATCATGATTTCTTCTTTCTCGGCGCGCTTTTCGGGCTCCACTTTGTGATTCCGCGCGATCATTTCCGCGCGGCGGCGGCCCATGCGCGCCACTTCCAGCACTCGTTCCACGGCGGCGCGTTCACCTTCTTCCTGAAATTTCCGGTACAGCTCGTCCAGGCGCATGAGGCACATCTCCGCATCCTCGAGATTCGCAAAATGGAGCAGGTCCTGGAATTCCTCCTCGTACTGCCCTTCCGTGTCCGCTTTGGTGGACCACACGATGCGCATGCCCGCGGTTTCCAGAACCCCCGCGATGTAATCGGCGGAAGTCTTTCCACCCGCGCCGAGGCGCGCCACCAGTTGCCGCCGGATTTGCTCGACTTCGGCTGGAGTGAACCGCGGCACGGAAAGCTCGCGCGCAATCTCCAGGATCAGTTCCTTTTTGGTGGGGTGCTCCGAATGTGTCATGGCGACGTCCTCACAGGCCTGGATTTTTGCATCTCCGGTGCTGGAGCTGGGGGTGGGCCGCCGGTGGATGGATTCCGCGACTCTTCTAGCAATTGCCGGTAACGCGCGACGTTACGATTATGCTCCTGAAGGGTCCTGCTGAAAAAGTGCCCGCCTTCGGTATTGGCCACAAAATAGAGATCGTCGGTGGGCGGCGGATCGAGGGCCGCGCGGAGAGCGGCCTCGCCCGGATTGGCGATGGGTCCAGGGGGCAATCCCCTGTTTCGATATGTGTTGTACGGAGAAGCGAGGTGTAAATCGCCGCTATCGAGTTTGCCCGTGTACTGCCCTACCAGGGCCAGCGCGTACGCCACGGTGGGATCGCACTGCAACGGTTGTCCGATGCGCAGCCGGTTTTCAAACACTCCCGCAACATGGGGCCGTTCTTCCGGGCGGGGAGTCTCGCGTTCCACCAGCGAAGCAAGCGTCACTGTTTCCTGAATGCTTTGGTGCGGCGGCGCGCCCGTAACGGGCAACGTCAGCCACTCTTGCCTGAATTTCTTGACCATTGCGGCGGTCATGTCCTTCCCCGTCATGTGCCGCGGGAACTCATAGGTTGCGGGAAAAAGAAATCCTTCAAGGCTGGGCGCGCCGGGAGCGATGTCGCGTATGGGCGAAGGATCGCGCGCGGCGACGAGAAATTCGTCGCGGGAGAGGAACCCTTCCTGAGCGGCAAGGTTCGCGATGTCGAACATCGTAAATCCCTCGGGGATTACGAATTCTTTTACGAACACCCGGCCATTGACGATCGCGTCATACACGGCGAAGGCGGTCACCGGGCGGTCGAAGAAATACTCGCCGGCCTGCAGGGTGCGGCGCTCTTTCCGCCGGCACAAAAGCTCAAACGCGATCCGGCTGCGCACCACGCCATTTTCGGCGAGCAGGCGCGCGATTGTCCGTTGCGACGCCCCGCGCGGGAGGTCCACATAGACGCCGTCGCTCGCGAACCCCTGATACGGCTGATACAGAGCCAGATAGAGATATCCTGCCGCGAGAATCAGCAGAATCAGGAGGAAGAGAAATGCCCGGCGCATATCAGACTCGCGATCCGGCCCGCGCCTTCACCCGGTCCAGATAATCTCGCAGGATGATGGCGGCGGCGATGTTGTCGAGCGGCGTTTTTTTATTTGTGTCTCTAGGGCCGGAAGAGCCGCGGCGCGCGCGAGGATTGGAACCCATGCTCGTAAGCGTTTCGCGCGCTTCCCAGGAAGTGAGCCGCTCGTCCATCATTTCCACCGGAAGGCCCAGAGCTTTTTCGATGCGCGCCGCAAAAGTTTTCGCTTCTTGCGACATCTCGCTGGGCGCGCCGTCCAGGTGCAACGGAAGTCCAACGACCACGCGGCGAACTCCTTGCAGGCGGACCAGTTCGCGCAGCCGGGCGAGATCGCGCCGGCGATTCATCCGGGTCCAGGTCGCGTAAGGCCGGGAGGTCAAGCCAAATTCATCCGAGAGGGCCAGGCCCAGTCTCTTTTTTCCGTAATCAATCGCCAGAATCACACCCGTGGCCGCGGGAATTGTCGTTAAGGACGAAGCGCGCAGGGGAATTGCCACGTCAATATTATAACTCGAAAGGAAGGCTTTTCTGAGGCCAGGGAGATCAGGCTGAGCAAGAAAGCAACAGGGCGTCTCACCAATTACTTAGTCCCACCATCGTCCGTGCGAAGACAAGGCCACGTTTTCGCGCCAACGGCGCGAAGGATGCCAGCCCGGGGCAACGCCCCGGGGACGGTTTGTTAGCGCATTTGTCCGCCCTGAAAGGGCGGAGGAATCCTGCGCCCTTTCAGGGTGCAAAACAATCTACGCATTCCGAAACCCAGGGCGTTGCCCTGGGCTTGCCTACTCCAGCGCTTTCAGCGCTGAAAGCTACCTGCGTCAGGGCATACGTCCGCGCGCGCCCGATTCCCAGAGGGGCCAAAGGCCTGCGGTTTTCATTTGTTCGTCGAGGCCAGTGGTTTTCAGCAAGGATTCGATCTCGGCGTGGGATTGACGCGGGCCGAGGGGCTCGGCACGTTCGGCGATGTCGAATGCAGTCACCGCTGCTATCGCTGTATTGCGCTTGACTTCCTGGACGTCCACATTGTCGAGCGCATCGGAAAAAATGGGAACTCCCCGTGGGAAATTCATTGCCTCCTGGTCGGCTAGTGCCGTCGGAACGCCCTCGAGGAGGAAATCGAAATTGTCCGCGGAGATCGGCGTATCGGACATGCTGAGGACGGTTCCAAAGGACTCGGCGGGTTTCAGGGACTCCCGCAGGCCAGCTTCTATATCGCGCCTGCCGCTGAGCATGTAACCGGTCATCCGGTGCGCGCCTCCGAGGAAGAAGACGGCGGCGCGGGCGTGATCGAGCTCCTTCCGATGCGTGCGAACGTAAGCCCACGAGCCTATCGAGTTGTTGTCCGGGCCGATAAAAAGCACAAAGCGAATCGAGCGGCGTGGATGGACGCCCGTGAGTTGGATATCGCGAGCCGCTTCGATCACCTGCGCGGTATTTGCGGCATTATTGACCGTGTCAGCGCTCTGCGGGTCAAGCCGCGCCCCAAGCAGAACCCACTCATCCGGTTTTTCGCGGCCATGGATTTCCGCGACCACCGAATGCAGCACTTGGAAAGTGGCCTTTTGTCCAGGCAGAGGAACTGTATTTTCCTCGTCGTGAGCTTCTACGCCCGCGTCTCGGAACGCTGCCACGGCCCAAGTAACAGCCTCGGCGGGAGACACGATCCTGCCGTCATGGATTTCTTGGGCAAGCCGGCGAAGGTTCTCTGCAAGGGGCGAATCGGCCTGAGCGTTCGCAATGATTTTTGGCGCCACTTGCTCGCACAGTGTCTGACCCGTCGCCGAGCATGTCTGAACGTTTGATTTCGCCGCATCGCGGATGCGCGCCAGCGGATCGGGCTCTGCAGGTGACAATTGCGCTGAGGCTGGTAGGACGTAAGTGACAAACAGAGCCGCCAGAAAACACAGCGTAAATCGACTCACTTTCATGCGGTTCTCCAAAGATCGTTTCGGGGACGCAGCACCCTCCGTCTGGATTATAGTCCATGTGTCAGGCCGAGGATTTGCGCAAAGGTAGGAAGAGGACGTTGCGATCTTGTTTATCGCGCCCGATGCCGATAAGTTTGATGTGAAGGAGAAGCAAATCATGACCAAATCAAGGAAAGTCTCTTTTCAGAAAACGCTCAAACTAATCTCCGGCGTCGTCGAAGGGCAATTATCTAAATTGCCGCCGAAGGCTGCCGATTCTAAGAGAAAGAAAATTCATCAAATTGCTCTAAACGCCTGCTCAAATCGCTAAATATATTGTCCCACCGTCATAAACATGATCCCAAAATTGCATCGGCGACGCGCGCTACGCGGACCATTTCGGCGACATCGTGGACGCGGACGATGTGCGCGCCGCCGAGGACTGATGCGGTAACGGTCGCGGCGGTGCCGAGCAGACGTTCTTCGGGAGGAGCATTCGGACCGCCTGGTCTCGCAAGGGCTTTGTCGAGGAACGCTTTTCGCGATGTGCCGATCACGATCGGGCAGCCGAGGTGCGCGAACTCGGGAAGCCGCGCCAGAATCTCGAAATTCTGTTCGTGCTTTTTCCCAAATCCGATTCCCGGATCGAGCAAGAGTTGTGATTTGGCAAGGCCCGCGCGTTTGGCGCGCGCCAACGCCTCGCGCAGGCCGGCCATCACGTCGCGAATAACGTCGCGCGCGAAAGGCCCTCGCTGCATCGTCTGCGGCTTTCCCCGCATGTGCATGAGGATCAACGGAGCGCGCGCGCGCCGCGCGACTTCGCCGAGGCGCGGGTCCATCCGCAACCCCGAAACGTCGTTGAGAATCTCGGCGCCGGCAGCCAGGGCCGCTTCCGCGACGTCCGCTCTCCGCGTGTCCACGGACATGGGAATGCGCAGCTTGCCGCGCAGCACTTCCATCACGGGCAAAATCCGCCGAAGCTCTTCCTCAGCGGTGATCGAAGCGGCGCCGGGGCGGGTCGATTCTCCGCCGATATCGAGGATGTCCGCGCCGTCGAGCTCGATTTGCAAGGCGCGTGCGATGGCCGCTGCCGAATCGAGATACGCTCCGCCATCGGAAAAACTGTCCGGAGTGATGTTCAACACGCCCATGACCAGCGTGCGGTCGCCGAGGATCAGCGTGCGCGAACGAAGGCGCAGCCGAAATCGTTTGCGATGAAACATAGGGCTTCCATCATACAGAAAGATTCAAAACCGTCGCGACTGGACTTGGTGGCCGGAATTTTTCGCCCGGTTAGTAGCGCAGGCTTCAGCCTGTGGGGGTTCGTTTTTGCAAGGTCAAACCCCCACAGGCTGAAGCCTGCGCTACTGGCACTTCCGGAAAGCTAAACCCCGGAAGGCAGATTGGCATCTTAGCCTGTGTGGTACGATTGCTTCACGATTCGGAATTGCACTTCCAGAAAAAGCGCGCAGCAATGAATGGACACAAGCGGACCAGGGGGAAGCAGGCTGAATGAAGGTGTCAGGGACGGTTTACAGAATATCCGCATGGTTGTGCGCGGCGCTGACCGCGGCCTCGCTTTTTGCAACGGTCCAAGCCTCCATATCCCCGCAAACCGGCTGGACGCTCGATAACGTCCTCAAACAACTCGACACGCAGGCAGCCGGCTTCCAGAGCCTGACGGCGGATTTGGAGAGGACCAAGGTCACCGTCGTGGTCAACGACAAATCGACGGAATCCGGCCAGATTCTCGTGCGGCGCGACGACAAAATGCGCATCGAAGTGACGCAACCCGATGCGCGTACGATCCTCCGCGACGGCGACAATTTTTACATCTACAACCCGAAGATTCACCGCGTCGAGGAATACAATCTCGGAAAGAAAAAATCCGTCGTGGATCAATTCCTGCTGCTGGGCTTCGGGACTTCCGGAAGCTCGCTAAAAGAAAGTTACACGGTCACTCTGCAGGGCGAAGATACGCTCGACAACCGCAAAGTTCTTCTGCTGGAGCTTTTGCCGAAGACGGACGAGGTGCGCAAGCAGCTTTCCAAAATTCAGTTATGGTTGGATGAATCCACCTGGCTCTCGGTGCAGCAACAATTTTTTGAAACAGGTTCGGGCGATTACTTCATCATCCGCTATCGGAACATCAATCGAAACGTGCGCATTCCGGATAACGAATTCAAACCTCACTGGCCGCACGGCACAACAAGAATCCAGCCGCAGGCATAGTTTTTCCTGCGCGTGCGTTCCATGGCAAATTTCGCGAGTTTTTGTGGCGCCCGTCCTGATTTTGTATCCTGGAGGCTTGGGGTTGCGATCGTTGTACACTCCTATTGGTTTGAGCGGTAGATTACGTCCTGAGGCCCCTGCACGTTTTTGAAATCCGCTGGGACCGTGAACAGCGAAGCATCAGGCTCCGACCGGACGACGTTTGTAAGCTTGAAAGTTTGCTCGCCCATTCGCGGGTCGATCCGCTTGCTGTAGACAATCGTCTTCAGATCCGGCGACGTCCAAACTTCCGTGACAATGCTGATGGGCCGGTCATTCCCAATTTCTCCAGTGGGTATCGTGCGCGTCGTCCGCGCTCCATTCACCAGGACGCCTTCCATGGTTTGCGAGCCGAGATCTTGTGTGTTGACCTGGCCCTGATCATTATTCACGATAATCGTTTTTTGCATGGCTACCCCAGGCGGTGGTGGGCCGACATCAGGCATGGCTGTTCCCATTTGCATCAGGACCTTGCCGGGGCCGCCCGCTGGGCCGAAAGTGTTAATATTCGGGGGAAGCCCAGGCATTTTCATCGCCGTCTTGTCCGTCAAATTCAGCGTGTAAGCTGTCTGCGCGACGGGGTCCTGGATGAAAACGATGTGCGGCGCATCGGCGGCGGATAGATTTCCGATGGGCGGCAGGGACGCGTCCTGGCGCGTTCGGCCCTGCGAATCGCGCGCAATGTTTCCGGTGGTGGTTTGCGCGATATGAGTTCCGTCTTCTAGGGTCTGAATATTTTCATTGGTAATCGTGGCGGAATACGGCGCGCCCTGCACAGGAGCGCCGGGCCCTCGTCCAATCATACCTACGCCAAACGTCGTCACGGGTCCAGCGGCCTGGCTTTGAAAGAAAACCGCATTTCCACTCTCTTGCGCGAAGACGCAGGATGAGGCCGTCAGAATCATTACCGGAATGAGTGCGCGTTTCATGGCTGTGTCGTTCTCCTTTCAAATGATGTTAGACGCGGCCGCAGACGCAGGCGCGCGGCCGATCCATCCGCTGCAATGGTAAGGTCCGCGACGAAATGGATACCTTCGGGAACAGCGCCCGGCGGAAACATTTCATCGGCGGGGATGGCGATCTGGATCATGGGCCCGTCCGGCGGCAAGTAGGCGTTCTGATTTTGCGCGGGCGTGGCGTTTGCATCCTGAATTTGAACGGGCGCGATGGCCTGCCGCCGATGAACTCTCTGGATCGTCGGACTCACGGAAGCGGGAGCCGCTGCAGCAACAATCGCCGGTGAGGCCGCCACCTCTGCTTGTTGCGCATGGAACGCGGGCGGTTCGACGCGAGTGCGAGGCATCGCAAAGAACAGCACTACAAGAGCAGCCACCGCGCCCGCCGCAGCTGCGACCTGCGCCCAGCGAGGCGCTCCGCGGCCCGCGCTCGATGCCATCGCCGCATCGCAGTAAGCATCAAATTCGCCGCTCACTCGGTTGTACGCCTCGACGCAGCTGCGGCATTCGGCACAACTCTCCAGATGCCGCTCCACTTCCGCGGCTTCCTCTGCCGGAAGCTCGCAGTCCAGCCATGCGATCAGTTTTCCCGAAAATTCACACATTGCATTTCTCCGCTAATTTTTTGATGGCGCGATCCACCGTGTCGTTCACGGTAGAGGTCGCAATTCCCAAAACTTCGCCAATTTCGCGGTAACGCAATCCGCTGGCGCGTAGAAGCAGGCACTCCCGTTCGGACACGGTCAACAGGCGAATCGCCTTTCCCAACTGCTGAAATTTCTCCTTCTCCAGCACAGCGCGTTCCGGCGTGGCCTCGTGCGAGACCCCGTCCATTTCCGAATCGCTCGCCGCGCTGAAATTCCGGTCGTACCGGTTCTGGCGGTTCCTGGCCTGATTGTGCGCCACGCGAAACAGCCAGCCTCGAATATTTTCCTGCGATCCGCCCGAGGCCAGGTGCCGGTGCAGGGACAGAAAAGCGTCTTGCACCACGTCCTGCGCTTCGTCGCTCGAGAGCCCGAGGCAGACCAAGTATCGAAGCAAAGGTTTGCGCAATTCGCGATACAGGGTCGTAGCCTCACACGCGCCGGTCGACAAGCGCGACAGTGGCAGCGCTAGGGGTGCGGCATCGCCGCTCATGGAGTCCTCGTCATCGCGCTTCTAAGTAAATAACAAGTGAGGGCTACGGATTTCCGGCTCGGCCTGCGTAAATCGATGCTTGCTCCCTGCGTTTGGTTAGCCAGGAGCGGGTGGGCGTAACTCTACATCTTCCGGTGTCTCAGCGCGTACCCGGCAGCAAAAAGAGAAATATGACAAAAGCCAGCACACTCAGGATGCTGCGAACCGCATGAAGTCGGCCCCAGCGCCGCAAGAGAGAACCCGCCTCTTCCGATCGCGAGTCGAGTACCTCACTCTCCAAGCGTTTATTGGCGGGCAAAATTACTACCAGTGTAAACGGGATGATGAGCAGGAGAAGGAGCCCGCCGATAAGCCAGGCCAAACCCTTGTCAAACCACCACGATATGAGAGCCGCAAGAGATCCGATAGCAGCGAGCGGCGCTTGCATCACGGTGCCTCGCTTGTAGCTGGGCCTCCACTCCGTTACAGCTAGCTCGACACCACAGGTCAGTCTCGCGGGCTGCTCAACAAGGTTGACGTACACGGCAGCACCGGCAAAAATCCCTGATGCGAGAGTCGCAACTATCTCCGGAACCACGCTCCAGTATATGCCTGACGCCGCTAAACCTGCGAATACGGCGTCGGCGTCAGGATCAGATTGGTGATGTTGGAGACGATCGGCTCAAACGCGTATTTGGGCTGCGTCGAGTACGACTTCCAATCGTCGGAAGCGCGGAACGCGGCCCACTGTTTGTCGCGTGTGGCCAGGCTGTCAAAGCACAGCATGTAGGTCAAGTTCGGCAGGCGCGGGCCGATCAGCGTCTCGCTGTAAAAAATCTGCTCGAACCCGTTCTTGGCGAAAATATCCGCTTCGCCCGACTGCATCATTTCCACTTTGCGCCGGTGATCTTGGTCGGTCGCGCCTTCATAAATGCGCAACTCGAAAACGCGCGCGCCCTTTGAGGCGGCCGCTTTGGGCAGAACGAGGTTCGGCCATTTCTCAAACGCTTGCAGGAATCTGCTTTCCATGCGGTCGAACGCAGGCTCCTTGGCGGGCGCGTTCAGGAACGCCGCTCCGGCCTTCGTGTACTCGTCGTCCTTCACCAGGAGATTCTCGACCGTAGCCAGCTTCTCCGCCGATGTTCCCGGCATCAACACGTAGATCGAGGGCGTATCCGGCCCGATCGAAAGATCGAACACGCCAACGGGAGAAATCGCGATGCGATTCAGCGCGGGAATCAAAGCGTCGCGGAAAAAATCGTCACACATCTTCCTCTGCGGCCCGGCGTTGATGTGATACCGCCGGAGCTGGTAAAACTCCCGGCCTTTCGCCGTCGTGCTTCCCTGGGCCGCTTCGAGCGTGCTTCCCGGAGCAGTGACCGCCAGCGCCGATGCCGCCAGCGAAGAAGCCAAAAATTTTCGCCGTTCCATGGAAATCCTCCCGTGTGAATCGTTGCCTTCTCTTGGTTCCGGTATCGTCACACAATTCGTTTCCAGTGTCTATTCCTTGCGTAGGACGGGCTCTTGTGGTGAGCGAAGGCGAACCATCAGCCTGTCGCTTTTGGTTTTTTTCCTAACCCACGCGGAACCCAGACAGACTAAAGTCCGTCCTACTTAGGCGCATCCGCCTGCGCCGATTCGCGCGCGCGGCCCAATATATAGGCGTGGATCAAACGAACCTGCGCCGGCGTAACATCCCCGGTGAACGACGGCATCCCGAATTCCCGCCGCGCGCCTCCCAGCACAATCTCCTCGAACATCTGGTGCGTTGTATCCGAAGCGTAGCGCAAGTCCGGCACTGATCCGCCGCTGACGGCTTCCCCGCCATGGCATCGCGCGCAAGTATTCGCAAAGATTTTGCGGCCCTCTTCGATTTCGGCCTTGGAAGCCGCGAGCTTGAACGTGGGCATCGGAACGGGCTTGACCACATGCTCGTATGGAGGAATCGTCGCTGTACCTCCGAGCTTGAAGACCAATACCTTCCCGGGCCCTACGTTCCCTTTGCCGGCGGGCCGATTGCCGAGCACCTGCGGGCCGCCCCATCCGCTCTCAACCGCAATATATTGCGCCCCATCCACTGAAAAGGTCATCGGCGGAGCCGCGATCCCGACTCCTGCGTCGAACTCCCAGAGCGGTTTTCCGTCCGTGGCGCGGTATGCGGAGAGCTTGCCGTCGGCCTGGCCTTGAAACACGAGATTCCCGGCGGTGGCCAGCGTTCCTCCGCTTTTCGGATTGGGCAGGTCCACGTGCCATGCTTCCTTTTGCGCGACGGGATCCCAGGCAACCAGCCGTCCGGCGTCTTTGGTTTTGAGATACGCGTCACGCGCCGGTCCGCGGTAGGCCCGGTCGGACCCGGTGGTTTGATCGTGCAGGTTGATCTTCCAGTGGGGAATGATCGCGTGAAGCGATGTGTCTTCGAGGACCGCGAGGTAGACCAGCCCGGTCGTAGGACTGAACGAGATGGGATGCCAGTTGTGCGCGCCTTCGGCCGACGGTTTCACCAGCGCCGCGTCCTTCAGTTGCCGCGCGGCAGGGTTCTCGATGGGACGTCCGTTCGGATCGATGCCCGTGGCCCAATTGACCGGGGCATATGGCTTCGCCGAAATGAATTTGCCGTTTTCCCGGTCGATCACGTAGAAAAACCCGTTCTTGTTCGCTTGCATGATCACGCGGCGCCGAGCCCCGTCGATGGTGAGCGTGGCCATCAGCAGCGGCTGCGTCGCGTCGTAGTCCCAGTTATCGCCCGGGGTCGTCTGGTAATGCCACGCCTGCTCTCCGTTATCGGCGCGGACCGCGACGATGGAAGCGACATAGAGATTGTCTCCCTTGCCGCGCAGCTGGTCGTACCAGGGCGATGCGTTCCCCGTGCCGAAGTACACCAGGTCAAGTTCCGGATCGTAAACCATGGACTCCCAGGCGGTCCCGCCGCCCCCCGCTTTCCACCATTCGCCGGACCAGGTGGCCGCCGCTCGCTTCATCGCGTCCGATTCGAACGGCTTGGAGGGATCGCCCGGCACGGTATAGCTCCGCCAGGCCAGGTTACCGGTCTCCGCGTCGTACGCGGAGACATAGCCGCGCACGGGATACTCCGCGCCCGCGTTTCCAATCAGCACGCGCCCCTTGGCGATGCGCGGCGCGGCGGTGATGGCGTAGCTCCCGTCCTTCGGCGTCGTCTGGACATCCCAGACCGGCGCGCCCGTCTTTTCGTCCAGCGCAATGAGCCGGCCGTCCAGCGTTGCTACATAGACGCGGCCTTTGTAGAGCGCGACGCCTCGATTGACCACGTCGCAGCACACATACTTCGCGTGATCTTTGGGCACTTTCGGATCGAAGTTCCACAGCAGCTTCCCTGTCCGCGCGTCGAATGCATAAACGATGCTCCACGCGCTCGTCGCATAGATCACTCCATCCTTGACGAGCGGCGTCGCTTCCACCCCGCGCAAGGTTTCGAGGTCGTAAGACCACGCCAGGCCGAGCTTGCCGACGCTCTGTTCGTCAATCTGCTTGAGCGGGCTGAAGCGCTGCTCCGAATACGTGCGCCCATAGGTGATCCAGTTCGCGGAATCCCCGTCCGCCGCGCGAAGCGCAGCGTCATCGACAACTTCTTGCTTGCGCGCGCACCCCGTAATTGCCAGGATCAAGATTGCCGCAGTTGCCAGTGTCAATCGCCGGGACAAATTCTGGCGCATCACTTCCTCCGCATGGAATTGCTGATTCGACCCTGCTCGGCAGGGTCCTTCATTTCAGATGGCTGCCGCACTGATATGCCGCGCGGCAAGCCCATGTCAAGCTGTAATTTGCCTCCGAAGAATGTACTCCATCCTTCTGATTCAAACAGCTCCGATCGGTTGGAAATATTCCCAATGGAGAATGTCAAAATATTGGCGGGAAGGATTTACTTCGTGCTCTTGGAATCCTTGTAACCCTTCTTGGCGACCTCGGAGGCGCGCTGTTCCAGGGCGGCGCGGGTGAAGAGTTGCGGGGAGAGTTCGGAATTATATTTGCACTCGGTCAGGAAGGTTTGGGTCATCTTGCGGTCGTTGCGGGATAATTCGACGCTCAGCGGGGACTTGACGCCATTGAGGGCCATGTACTGCGTGTAACTGGTGATGTTTTCGGTGGTCACGCGAGTTTCGGGATCGCGCGTCGCCACCACCCAGCGCAGCGGCAGGTGCGTATATTTATCGATGGCCAGGCGCATCACGCGATGCTCGCTGTCGGTAAACTCGATCCATTCGGCTTCCTTCAAGTCAATCAAGTCGGTGCCAGAGTACTGCACTTCCACGCCGGGTTCGTTCATGCGCCGGCGCAGCATGTTGTTCATGCCGGAGGTCACTTGCTCGTTGAAATTTTTGACAAGATCCTCCGGCTCATCCGACACCCCGCTCTTGTCGAGCGTCCAGCCGCCTTCCTTGCTGAAGATGGTGATCAATGCTCCGCCGTGAGTGATCAGCAGGTCGTCCGAACCGATCAGAAATCCCAGAATCGTGTGCTCGCCCTTGGTGAAATATTCCACGCGGTTCTTGTCCGGCAGCAGCCAAAGATCGCGGAACAGCGTGAAGCCCATCAGAGTTCCGGCTGTCCCGAACTGCGCGGTCCGCCCATCGCATTGGGTATCTCGCACATTCAGGTACGCCTGCCCGCCGAGCGCGGTGATGACCTGCTGCAACAGCTGCCTGGCCTTCGCGGCGCTCTGCTCCGGCAGCATTTCCTGCGCCGCCGCGGGCCTTCCGCAGGTCCACGCCATACACAGTAACAAGAAGGTGCAGGCCATCGCCCGGAATATCAGTCGCACAGGGATAAAACCTCCACTTACATGGAAGACCTTACCGGCCGTAATGGTTGCCAAGGTTTTGTAGCGCCGGCGTCTCGCTTGTCCCGATGCAAGAGGGACCGGCAGTTTTTCTGATCTCCACTCGTTACGAAAACGCCGGTCCCTCTTGCATCGGGACAAGCGAGACGCCGGCGCTACTTCTCAGCCCGCGCCAGCCGTGCAGCCGTGACCAGCTCGTGAAATAGAGCCTGCGACAGCCCATCCGCCGGCATTCTTTCCGGGTGCCATTGCACGCCCACCACCCAATTCGAATCATCCGCCCACTCGACTGCCTCGACCACGCCGTCCGGCGCCCGCCCGGTGATGCGCAGCCCGCGCCCCGGCTTCAGTACCGACTGGTGATGCCAGGAATTGACCTTCGCCTGGGCCGCTCCCGAAATCGTCAATACGCGTCCGGGATCGAGACTTGCAGCGTGCATGGCGTCCGTCGCTTCGACTCCTCCGGGAAGCTCATCCTCCTCGGGACTGTGGCAGATCCTCGTGCCGAGCTCACTGGGGATGTCCTGCACCAGGCTGCCGCCGAGAAAAACATTCAGCGACTGAATTCCATAGCAGATGGCCAGTACGGGTTTGCCTGCGGCCAGCGCGTGTTCGAGCATAGCGAAATCGGTTCGCTCGCGCGCGGCGTCAGGTTCGGCGGCAGCAGGGTGGCGCTTCGCGCCATAGTGCGCCGGATCGACATCTGCCGGGCTCCCGGTCAGCAGGAACGCGTCCAGATTTTCCGCCTCCCGCTTTACATTTTCCGAACCGGAGGCGAGAGAAAGCAACACACCCTCGCCGCCGGCGCTTTCCACGGCACGCAGGTATTTGTCGATTTTGGCGCGGCGGTTTGCAACTTCCTCCGCGGCGGTGCGCCACGGTACGCCGATGCGCGGGCGGGAAATAACTTGTTGGGACATGGGAGAAGCCATCGTAGCATCGCGCAGCAACGCCAGCAATAAGACCGCGCGCAACGTGTTCGAGTAGGACGGGCTTCAGCCTGCCGCTCTTCGATGGATCGCAAACGAAAACCCGACAGGCTGAAGCACGTCCTACCTGGAGCCTAAGTCGCTGCGGCCGCGGAGGGCCCGGGCGACACCGGCGCCGCGGACTGAGGAATATTTTTGCGTCGCAGCAGCTCGACGATCGCGTAATAGAGTTTGCTCCGCTGCTGGTGACGCTCGTTCGCGCGAGTCACGTAGCGCACCGCTATTTCAAATCCCAGGCCGGATGGTCGAACGCTGATCGCGGGGCCTGCTGAAAACGGCCGAACTCCGCGGGCGCTTCCCAACTCTCCCCATTCCTGTTCCGCAAGGCGCGCGTTCGCTTCGGTTTCCGCCGTCACGATCTTTTGAATCTCATTGGCGATGGGATACGGGTCCTGATCCACCGGAAGAGCGAGCAGCAATTCGTCCCAGAGCCATTGGCCGGAAGTGGAAAAATTGAAATAGTGCCCCTCGATGGCGTAGCTGTTGACGAATGTCACCCGGCGTCCCGTGGGATGCCCGGCGTCGTTCCAGTTGCCGGTTTCGAGCACCACTGTGTGGAACAGTCCGACTTCGACGACTTCGCCGCTCACCCCGTTGATTTCCACCCAATCGCCTTGGCGAATTCCGTTTTTCCCCATGAGCACGAACCAGCCGAAAAATCCAACGATAAAATCCTTCATCGCCACAGTGAGCCCGGCGCCGGCCAGGGCCAGAACCGTCGCCATCTGGCTGGGCATGCCGAAAATAATCAGCAGAATCAGAATGGCGCCCACCGCGCGCGTGAAAATGTGCGCCACTGAGCGCAAGGTCAGCAGTTTTTGTTGATCAGGTTCCACCCGCGCGAACATGCGCTCCAGAAGGTAGGTCGTCAGCAGCACCCCCACGCCAATGGCCAGCATTAAGGCAAAGGAAATGAGGAGGCTGTGCAGCAGATCGCGGCGGCGCGCAGCCACCAGCGCGCTCCACCGCCCGTAGACTCCCGCGAGGTCCTGCTGATTGCGGATGCGGCCGTCTATGCCGGACGTTCTCTTCTGCAGCGCGGTCAGTGATTTAAAAGAAGAAATTGCCTCGCTGGTCTGGTGGGAGGGGGGAGATGGAGTGTTAACCGAACTTTTGCCGGAGGCGGTTCCCGGAGACGCGTCGGCCAGTTTTTTCTTCTGTTGTGACTGCGATTGTTCGAGTTGTTGTTCGAGCCGGTCATGCGTTTCAGTAAATTTGGCGACCGAAGCGGCCGAATCGCGCTGCTCCTGGTTCAGGCGTCCCACAAGCGAGTGCAGCGCATACATTGCCCGCGCGCGCGAGAGAAATGAATTGGCGCCCGGCACGGTCGAACTCGCCTGCCTTCCCACGATGCTAAGGTCCAGCTGACCGCGGCTACTCTGCTCCGAGGCGTTGTATTCATCGACCATGCGCTGGATAGCGCTTTGCGGATCGCCTCCGGCCCGTTCCAAATCCTGGTGGGCATCGGCGAGTTCATCCTCGACTAATTCTTGCCGGCTCTTGGCCAGGTCGAGCTGCTGCGTGAGGGCTTCTTTCTGATTTTCCTTTGCGCCAGCCACAAGTTTGGTGAGGCGCGCAACGTCCGCACTCAACTCGGCGTCTTCTTGTTCGCTTTTTGATATCCGTTCAAGGACGGCCTTGATTTCTGGCGTGGAGGGAATTGGCTGAGAGGCTGCTGTGTAAAGCGCCGCGGCGAAAGCAAAATCAACTTCATGGTCGGCCTTCCGGAGCACATCGCGCGCCAGGTCTTGCTCTTCTGGAGTGCCGGCGAGCATAGCGAGCGATTGGGCGGTGCGAAATTGCCGCAAGTCCACCGGTGATTGCGCGCTGTTCGTTGGTGAGGTGGCTGGCGAGACCGTGCGGGCGCCCCACTCGGTGGTCACGACCAGGCCGGCTCCCGTGAGCACGAGAAGCGCGATCAAAACAATTAGAATTGCGCGTTGGTTAGTTTGCATATCGCGTTCCCATTTCCCGCGCGTCCTCAACCGCCCCCGACGACAGGAGAGTCCCCAAACGATTCACCACAAGTTATGCGCCGAGCCAGCGGCCCACTGGCTCCCACCCCTCGGAATGATCGCAAATCACTTTGACGGTCGCCATAATCGGGATGGCCAGGATCAATCCTAGCGCGCCCCAGAGCCATCCCCAGAATAACAAGGCCGCAGTGGCCGCGAGCGCATTCAAGTGGACGCGGCGTCCCACTATCGCGGGCATCAGGACGTTCAAACCCACAATATGAAGAAACGTCAGCATGGCCGCAACCCCGAAATACGGGCCGACCGTGTTCCACTGCGCCAGTCCGATCAAGAACGGCGGAATCCAGGCCAGCACCGCGCCGAGGTACGGCACAAGATTGAACAGTCCCGAGGCGCATCCCAGCAGAAAGGGATAGTTCAAATGAATGATCAGGAAAAATCCCCAGCTCAACAGCATCAGAAGGATGGCCACGAGGGCGTTACCCGCCACAAAACTCCGGAGCATTACGCTGACTTCGTCGAGCGCGCCCCGGACGCGCTCCTGATGTTCCTCCGGAAATAAATCAATCGTCGCTTTCCAGATGCGGCGTTTTGCGGCGAGCATGAAGAAAACCAGAAAAGGCAAGAACGTGGCCACGACCAGTATGGAATACAACGATCCCACCCCGCGAAGCAGCCATTCGCGCACGGGGGCAGGCTCAACGGTGCGTAGAGGCGTCCGCCCTTTTTCCCCCGCCGGCGCGATCGCGTCGACTCCTTTTTCGACAGTAGCCATCCGTTTGTCGAAAGCCGTGGTCACGTGCCGCAAGACGGCGCTGTAGCGCGGCCAGTCGGCAATAAATTGATCCGCTCGAAGCGCCACGAGATAGCCCAAGCCCACAAAAATCGCGGTGACCGCGAGCAGCACCACCAGCGCGCCCAGCGCGCGCGGTATATAGATTCGCTCAAAGACGCCAACGACCGGATCGAGAAAATAGGCAATCAATACCGCGAGCAGCAAGGTGACCACGACCTCCGAGGCAAAATACAAAAAGGCGAAGACGATCGCTGCCGCGATGATGCGTTGAGAAGGGTTCGACCGCGCCGTGACTTTGAGGTCTTCGATCCGCATATTCCCGCCGTTTTCAACATAGCACACCCCCGAATCCGGACAAACCGGGGCAAACTGCGGCTTGCCCCAGACAGCACGGCTGAGATACCGTAGATGGTACTACCATGCTCGCTGCCGCCCTCCCTGCAACGCCGCTGTCGCGCTTGGATTTCCGGGCTGTTCTGGACATTCTGATCATTGCGGCCTTGATTTATTATTTGTTGCAACTTTTGCGCGGGACGCGCGCGGTGCAAATGCTGGTGGCCATCGCGCTGCTTTTCGTTTTTTACCGCGGCGCGCAATGGGCGCGTCTGGAGATGGTCGAATGGCTGCTCACCACGATGCTGCCGTACGTGGCCATCGCTCTCATCATCCTCTTTCAACCGGAAATCCGCAGGGCCCTTTCGCGCGCCGGCCGCAATCTTTCCCTGATGAGATTTGCTTCGCACAATCCGAAGAGCACGTACGATGACATCGTCATGGCCGCTGAGTATTTCTCTCAGAATCGCATCGGCGCGCTCGTTGTCGTCGAGCGGCAGGCCGGGCTGCGCACTTATATCGAAAGCGGCATTCCGCTGGACGCCAAGCTCTCCTATGATTTGCTGGTTTCCATTTTCCGCCCCGGCTCTCCTCTGCATGATGGCGCCGTCATTATTGAGGGATCCCGCGTGGCCGCGGCAGGCTGCTTCCTGCCGCTCTCTTTGAATCCCATGATCTCCAAACAACTGGGCACCCGCCATCGCGCCGCCATTGGAATCACCGAAGACAGCGACTGCCTGGTGGTGCTGACTTCCGAAGAAACCGGCTCGATCTCGGTCGCTTCCGCCGGGACCATCGAGACCAACCTTTCCCCCGAAGATTTGAGCGATCGCTTGCGCGAAATGGTTTCGCGCCGCCGCTCGACCATGGTTCTGCCTGCCGCGATTTCGCAGGCGCGAACTCCGGTGCGGAGATAGACGTTGGGGTTCCTGCGCAAGTACATTTTCGCCAACGCCGGCTTGAAGCTTCTGGCTTTGGCCATTTCGTTTCTGGTCTGGGCTACCTACACCTCCGAGCCCTACTCCGAGGTCGGCTTTCAGGTGCCGCTGGAGTTCACTACCATGCCGGCCCATCTGGAGATTTCCGGGGATGTGCCTACTGTGGTGCATATTCGCGTCCGTGGACGCTCGGCTCTCCTCCGCCGGATGATTCCGGCCGATTTGAACTTGCGTCTGGATTTGAAGGACGGGCAGCCAGGAGCCACAATCCTGCAAATCACTCCCGCAATGGTGGGGGCTCCCTTTGGCGCGACGGTCGTGCAAGTCGCCCCCACGGAAATCCACGTTACTCTTGTGCCGCGCCGCGAACCCGCTCCTCCCGCCGGATGACCGGGCGCGTGCTAGACTCTAAAATCAGTGGGCGAAGCGACCGCCCCGACCTTCCTGAACTATCATGACCAAGGAACTTTTCGGCACGGACGGCATTCGCGGCATTCCCGGCACGTACCCGCTGGACGACGCCACCCTTTATGGGGTCGCGCGGGCGCTGGGCAAGTATCTGCTGGAAATCAGCCCCAAGCCGAGCGTCCTGATCGGCATGGATACGCGCGAATCGGGGCCGCACATCGCGGCGCAGCTTGCCGCCGGGCTCGCCGATGACGGCGTGGCGTTCCTATCCGCGGGCGTCATCACCACTCCCGGCGTCGCTTGCCTGGTTCGGCGGAATAAATTCTCCGCGGGAATGGTGATTTCCGCCTCGCACAATCCTTTTCATGACAATGGCGTGAAGCTTTTCGCCGGAACGGGGATGAAATTCCCCGATGACGTCGAGGAGCACCTCGAAACCGAAATTCACAGACACAAAGGCCGTGAAACCGCTCCGCATGGAGTTCCCGTCCCGGCCGATCTTTCGCTCGACGAAGAATATTTGGAGTATCTGCGCGGGCGCGCCATCCCCGGAGCAAATCTCAAAGGATTGAAATTGGCGCTCGATTGCGCCAATGGCGCTGCCAGCCAGCTCGGTCCCGCCCTGTTCCGCTCCCTCGGCGCGGAAGTCATCGCCATTCACGACCAGCCGAACGGGCGCAATATCAACGACAGTTGCGGCTCGCTGCATCCGGAGAAGTTGCGGGAGAAAGTCCTCGAAACCGGGGCGGCGCTCGGCGTGGCGTTTGACGGCGATGCCGATCGCGCCATGTTCGTCAGCGCCGGCGGACGCCACGTGGACGGCGACGGAGTTCTGCTGGCCGCGGCGCGATATCTCAAATCGATTAGGCAACTGCGCGGCGGCCGCGTGATTGGCACGACGATGGCCAACCTGGGCCTGGAGCGCGTGCTCGACGCCGAGGGCCTGAGCCTGGCGCGTGTGCCCGTCGGCGACCGCTACGTTCTGGAAGAAATGCTGCGCAGCGGCGCAAACCTCGGCGGCGAGCAATCCGGCCACATCATTTTTCTCGACGACGCCACTACCGGCGACGGTCTACTCACGGCGCTCAAGATCGCCTGCCTCGTCGCGCTGCGCGGCTCGCTCGATGAACTCGTGCACGGCCTGAAAGTGTTTCCCCAGACCATCGTGAACGTGCAGGTAAAATCCAAACCTCCCCTGGAATCCCTACCCCTCGTTTCCGCCGCGATCGAAAAGGCCACCAAGGCCCTGGGCGCCGCCGGACGAGTCGTGGTGCGCTATTCGGGCACCGAACCCAAAGCGCGCGTCATGGTCGAAGCAGAGCACGCCGAAGACGTTACTCTGTGGGCCGAAACACTGGCCTCAGCCATCCGCACCGCCATCGGTGCCTGAATTCTCCCAAAGACAGTAGCGGTGGGTACGAAATTATGTGAAAAACTGTAGAAATATGGTCGTACAAGAGCACTTCCTGGTCATTGAACTACCATATCTCTTTCAAAATCTAAAGGTTGGGAGATTTAAAGAAGGCCTTCTGAATGTGGCAATCAGTTTGCACTTACTGAGGCCAAGTGGTTTTGATTTTTCCCGGGGTGGTTAATGCGTTCCGGCTTGGTCCGGGACGGGGTGAAATGGGGTTTTGCTGAAAAGGGGCTCGGAGACGAGCCCCTTTCGTTTTTTAGCCCCACGAAGTTAGCCCGCCAATTCCCCTACCTCTCCCGCGTCGCCGCAATCCAAGCGAGCAATCAAGGTGGTAGGGAAACATGCCGGGGATTTTTGGTGAAATTGGGTGAGGCGCGCCCCTACCCAACTGGCCTTTCCGCGAACGCCTGTGGAACATTGCCTGTTCCGCACCACTCCGCGGTGTGCGCGTTGACGCTTTTACCGGAGGCCCCTACCATAATAGTTATGCGGCCCACACTCCATGTCTAAAACCATCGACGAAGATATCGGGCAGCTTGAGAGAGAAATCCGCCAGCTGAAAATCGAGTACGAGCAGTATTTCGGCGGCGGCAAGAAACGTCCGCCCGCGGACATCGAGTGGCGCATCGATACGCTGGTAAAGCGCTACAGCGACCGGGGCGCGCAGATGAACTACACCCAGCGATTTCGCTACGGCAATCTGGTGCAGATGTATACGAAATATCGCGAAATCTTCCGCAAACGAATGAAGCAAAAGGAAGAGGGCACGGTGCAGCGCCACTTCGGCGCCGCCGCCCGCGAGATTGAAGCAGAGCGGGCGCAACGCCGCGCCAAAACGGAAAAATCGGAGGCCGTGAATCTGCCCTTTGCCGTCTCCTGGGAAGATCCCGACCACGAGAAGAAAAAAGTCGAGCTACTCTTCGTCGCTTTTCGCGAGGCGAAAGCAAAAGCGGGCGAAGATACCGAGCCCCTGACCATGGAAGCCTTCCAGAAATTTGTCCGCCAAAAAACCGACCAGCTCAAAAAGCAAAAAGACGCGCACGAAGTCGAGTACATCGTCACCGTCGAAGGCAATCACGCGCGTCTCAAGGCCCGCGTGAAATCCTGAAGATCAAATTTCCTCGTTGTGGTTTTCCAATGAAAAGCGTCACGCCTCGATGTACCACGGCACATTGATCAGCACGATGTTGCGGCGGCCCTTCACCAAGAGCAGCGCCTTCAGCAATTCCGCGCGCTGGTTGTGCAGCGGGTAGTGGTACCAGTGCCGCTCGACCAGCTCCGGCACAATCACCGCGATTTGCCGCCCCGGATTTTTCGCTTCCACGTCCAACACGTAATCCAGGATCGGCTTGATGACCAGCCGGTAGGGCGACGTCAGAGTCACCAGATTCGGCGGCGTGCCTCCCGCTCGCGCGACGGGTTCCTCCACCAATTGTTTCCAATTTTCCCGCAGGGCGTTTGTTTCCTCTTCCGTGCCCACGTGCAGCGCATGAATCTCCGGCGAAAGCGTCAACGCGAACTGCATCGCGCGCTGCGAGATCAGCGACCACGACTGAATGGGCACGATGACGATAAGCGGCCCGAGATTTTCGATCTGTAGCGGATGCGGGCAGCGAACTTCTTCCGCGACCAGATCGTAATGCCGGTGCACCCACATCATGGCGGACATCATCCCGCCAATCAGTAAAACGCTCACCCACGCTCCCGAGGTAAACTTCGCAACCAGGACGACCACCAGCGTGACGCCGGTGGCCACAGCCCCCAGCCCGTTGACGAGCATGCTGCGAACCGCGCCGCGGCCCGGGTTCCGCCGCCAGTGGCCCACCATTCCTGCTTGCGAGAGCGTGAACGCCAGAAACGCGCCGATCGCGAAGAGCGGAATCAGCCGGTCGGTCACGCCACGAAAAACAATCAGTAAAATTCCGGACAGCACGGCCAGCACATAAATTCCTTCCGAATAGACCAGCCGCCGTCCGCGATAGCCGAACGCGTGCGGCAGAAATCCGTCGTGCGCAACGGCCTTGCACAGGCGCGGAAAGTCGGCAAACGCGGTGTTCGCCGAAAGCGACAGAATCAGCAGCACGGACCCGATCGTGAAGTAATAAAACACTCCCCGGCCCGCCACCGCCGCGACCAGCAAGGAAATCACGCTCTGGTAGCCGGGCAGCCCGGGATCGGTCGCCTGAATGCCGTAGGCGCGAACCAGGTACGCGATGCCCGCGAGAAGCACCGCCAAAAGGCCGATAATCACGGTCAATGTTCGCTGCGCGTTGCGCACGGTCGGCTCGCGAAACGCGCGCACGCCGTTGCTGACGGCCTCCACGCCCGTCATGGCCGTGCACCCGTTTGAGAACACTTGCAGCAGCAGCCACAGGCTCACCGCCACAGTCGCGGGCGTCGCCGCGCTCGCAGGCGGCGCGACCACCGAAACCGGATGCCCCGCTGCAAATACCGATTTCGTGACGCCAATCAGGATGGCGCACAGCAACGAGCCCAGAAACGCGTAGGTCGGAATCATAAAAAAAACGCCCGCCTCCCGAACCCCGCGCAAATTCACGATCGTGACGATCACCAGAATGCCTAGGCAAAGCGCCAGCGTGTGCGGCTGAAGCTGCGGCACCGCGGAAACCAGCGCGCCCACGCCCGCGGATATTCCAACAGCGGCGGTAAGCACGTAGTCAAGCATCAGCGCCGCCGCGGCCAAGAGCCCGGGATACGTCCCCAAATTTTCCGACGCCACCGTGTAAGACCCGCCCCCGCCAGGATAGGCCGCGATAGTCTGCCGGTAAGAAAAATACACGATCGCCAACAACGCAATAATGCTGCCGCTCACTGGCACTATGTACGCCACTCCCGCCGCCCCCAGCGGAATGAGCAGCGTCAGCGCCGCCTCAGGCCCGTACGCTGCGGAACTAAGCGCGTCAAGCCCGAAGATCGGAATCCCCGCAACGGCCCCGATCTGCTCGGCGCGCTCATCCGAAGTCGCCAGCGGCTTACCAAGCAGTATGTCCACAACGGACATGCGCCCTCCACAGTTATACGGTCGAAAAGTTTAGCTGGAGAAGGTAAGAATTGGAACGGAAAAGCCACCGCGAGGGACAAAGGGAGGCTTCTTGATCTTAATGAAGCGAGGTAGAGCGAATTCGGCCTGGCATCCGCAATTGCTTGAAAGTAATAGTTTATTCTACTACTATCCGAAGCCAACCGAATGTCAAATCGCACCCATGAGTTTCGCGATCCAATCCACAGCTTCATTAAGCTAGATACAGAGGAACGTGCGCTTGTGAACTCTCGGCCCTTTCAGCGTTTGCGATACATCCACCAACTTGCGTTGAGTTATCTAGTTTATCCTGGAGCGACACATCGGCGGTTTGAACATTCATTAGGCGTGATGGATGTGTCGTCTCGCATTTACGACGTCGTTACCGATCCCGAGAACCTCTACCACGATTCAATTCGAGAACTTGTTCCACGCCGGAGTTCAACGTACGAATGGTCGTATTGGCGCCGAGTTCTGCGCATGGCCGCACTTTGTCATGACACGGGCCATCTTCCATTTTCCCACGCGGCAGAAGCGGCATTGTTACCTAATGGCACCCATCACGAGCATTTGAGCAAATACATTATTTTGAGTGACGAAATGAAGCCGGTTTTCAGCCAACTCAAGATCAAGCCTGAGGATGTCGCAAAAATTGCTGTCGGCCCAAAATATTGCGAAGAGAACTTCTCTGATTGGGAGTCGATTCTGTACGAAATGATTGGGGGCAACGTCTTTGGTGCAGACCGAATCGATTTTCTTTTGCGTGACTCTTATCATTCCGGCGTCGCCTATGGGCGTTTCGACCACAATCGGCTGATCGAAACGATGCGGATTTTGCCGCGCGAGGATCAAGAAACACAGGAGCCGGAACTCGGGATAACGAGGGGTGGATTGCAAGCTGCAGAATCGTTGCTTTGGGCGCGGTACTTCATCTATACACAACTATATTTTCATCCTATTCGCCGAATCTACGATATACATTTAAAAGAGTTCTTGGAAAAATGGCTGGACGGGGGTCATTTCTCAACTGACTTAGAACACCATCTGAGGATGACGGATAACGAAGTGATGTCTGCAATCAATCTCGCTTCGGTTACCGCTGCGTCCAGCGCGCACGACGCTGCTTGCCGTATTACCGAACGGAACCACTTTCGCGTACTCTATGAAGTTAATCCAAACGATCAGAAGATTAATCTTTCAAGTGTGCAACTTGTCTTCGAAGCCGCAAAACAGGAGTTTGGGGACGAGGCTGTGCGCAGGGATTCTTACGCGTCTCCGCCAGCTTCAGAAGACTTTCCGGTGCGTTTGCGAGATGGCATGATTGCTTCCTCTTTAACCATGTCTAAAACGTTCAGCGATGGACAGGGGCCTGCGTTTCAGGTAGACTCCGTTTTTGTTTCTCCGGACGGCAAAGAAAAAGCGAAGAAGTGGTTGGATGCAAAGAAGTCCATCATAATTGGCGAGGGGGCGTAAATCACAGAAATGCCAGAATTTAACGATGCAAGCTTGATCCTTGCGCTGACCGAAAAGCTTCGAGAAAACCAAAGTTGGGCCGGAGAAACCCACCTACAGAAAGCGATGTATGTTCTTAATCGCGTTCTTGGGGTTCAGATTCCTTTCGATTTTGTGCTTTATAAGCACGGTCCGTTCTCATTTGATTTACGTGATGAGATTGGCTGGATGCGTTCAAGTGGTTTTCTGGAATGGGAGGTTAGAAGCAATTATTATGGACCCAGCCTGAAACCCGGTCAGTTAAGCTCAATCCTAAAAAAGCAATTTCCAGATCAACCTGCCAGACATTCAAATGAGATCGATTTCGTTGCAACGAGATTTGCTGGTAAGAATGTTGCTTCTTTAGAACGATTAACGACAGCAATTTACGTGATGTTCGACGAGCACACTCCCTCGATTGAGCGAACTGCCCGTATTCATAGTCTTAAACCTCATATCAGCATCCCCGAAGCCGATGCCGCATTGCGAGAGGCAGATGGGTTAGTTCAAGCGGCAAAAATTCGATTCGGTCGCGCCGCGCATGCGTGATTAGCTGCAGATTACCTAATACCACTTGCCGCTTCCCGATTTTTTAGCTCGCGCATACAATAGGCGTTTTCCTTTCATCCCTTGGAGGAATCTGTGGCTGTGAAACGCGCGCTGGTGAGTGTCTACGACAAGGCTGGGCTTGCGGAATTTGTGCGGCAACTGGCCGCGCGCGGGGTCGAGATTGTTTCCACAGGCGGCACGGCCAAGCTGCTGCGCGAAGCCGGAATCACCGTGCGCGACGTTTCCGATCTGACAGGATGGCCGGAGATGCTGGGCGGGCGCGTGAAGACTTTGCACCCCAAAGTGCATGGCGGCATTTTGTTCCGGCGCGGCGAAGCGGGAGACCGCGCGCAGACGGCCGAGCACAAGATCGCGCCCATCGATCTTGTCGTCGTGAATCTTTACCCCTTTGAGGCGACCGCCGCGAAGCCGGGCCTGACTCCCGAGGAATTAATCGAGAACATCGACATCGGCGGGCCGACCATGGTCCGTTCGGCCGCGAAAAATTTCGAGAGCGTTGCCGTGGTTACCGATCCTGCCGATTACTCCGCCGTCGCCGCCGAAATCGCGGCGCACGGAGAAGTGAGCCTGGCGACGCGGCTGGAACTCGCTCGCAAAGCGTTCGCGCTCACCGCGCGTTACGACGGAAAAATCGCGACGGAACTCGAGCGCCTCACTGCGCAAAGCGGTTCGATCGAGCTGGGCCAGCGCCCGCTGCTGCCAGAGAGATTGCATTTTACTTACGCGCGACGGCAAGAGTTGCGCTACGGCGAAAATCCGCACCAGCGCGCGGCGCTATATGTTCCCGCGGGATCCGCAGCCAAGGGTCTCGCCGCCGCGCGCCAGCTCCAGGGTAAAGAGCTTTCCTACAACAATCTTGTGGACCTCGAAGCGGCCCTGGAACTCGCCATGGAATTTCGCCGCCCCGCGGCCGTCATCGTGAAGCACAACAATCCGTGCGGTACGGCCGAGCAGGAGACGTTGGCGGAAGCCTACGTGAAAGCCCTGGCCTGCGATCCAGTTTCCGCCTATGGCGGCGTGATGGCGTTTAACCGCCCGCTCGACGCCGCCACCGCTGAGGAAGTTGCAAAACTTTTTGTCGAATGCATCGTCGCGCCGGGTTACGATCCGGCGGCGCTCGAAAAATTCGCGACAAAAAAAAATCTTCGCCTGTTGCATCTTCCCTCATGGGACAACACCGCGCGTGAAGCCGATCTCGAGCTGAAGCGCATCTCCGGCGGCATACTCGTGCAAGAGCAGGATCGCCACGAACTCGCCGAGAGCGATTTGAAAGTCGTCACTCGTCGCGCTCCCACGCGCGAAGAAATCGAGGGCCTGCTCTTTGGCTGGAAAGTCTGCAAGCACGTGAAGTCCAACGCCATCGTCTTCGCCCGCGCGGGACAAACCGTGGGCATCGGCGCGGGTCAGATGAGCCGAGTTGACTCGGTGAAAATTGCCGTCATGAAGGCGCAATTGCCTCTGGCCGGAAGTGTCGTGGCTTCGGACGCCTTTTTTCCTTTCCCCGATGGCGTCGAGGAGGCAGGAAAAGCCGGCGCAACCGCCGTAATTCAGCCGGGCGGCTCGGTTCGCGATGCGGACGTCATCGCCGCGGCAGACCGGCTGGGCATGGCCATGGTGTTCTGCGGCGTGCGCCATTTCAGGCACTAAGGGAACGTTTTGCCTGGGAACGCCAATCTTCCGATTGGCGTCTGCAAAACCGCCAATCGGGAGATTGGCGTTCCCGGGAACCCAAGCGGCGTGCCGCGCATCCAAAGAATGGGTAATAATGTACTGCGTAATTTTTCGTCGTCCCCTGAGCCACCCCGCGTCAGCGAGCGCGGTTCCGGAGAGGAAACCATATTCAGGATGCTTTTTGACTGTCGGCTTGGCCTGACGGATAATTCCGTTTGTGGGGAATGAATGAAAACTGGCTGGTATCTCGGCGTACTTTCGCTTTTCCTACTTCTGGGCGGGACACGTGTGGACGCGCAGCAAGGCAAGAATAACCCGAATACCCAAGCGCCGTCCGGGACATCCTCTTCACAGGACGAAATCGCGACGCAGTCCGATGCCTACTATGATTTTGTGATGGGGCATTACTACGCGCAAGAATTTCAAATCACCAGCCATTCGGACGACGCCAACAAGGCCATAGATTTCCTGAAGAAAGCCTTCACGCTCGACCCTTCCAGCCGCCAAATCGGCGACGAGCTTGCTGAAATCTACTACCAGTCCCAGAGGATTCGTGAGGCGGTGACCGAGGCGAATTCGATCCTGGCCAGGGACCCGGACAATCTGCCGGCGCGGCGCCTGCTGGCGCGAATCTACGTGCGCACCCTCGGCGATCTGACCAACACCTCGGGGCAGCGCGATACGCTCGCGCACGCCTCCGACCAATACCGCGAAATTCTGCGCCTCGATCCCACCGACACGGACGCCGCGCTCTGGCTCGCGCGCCTGTACCGCCTGCAAAACGAACATGAAAAGGCGGAAGCCGTGCTGCGAGCCCTGCTCGCGCGAGAACCGGCCAATGAGAATGGCGTCGAGCAACTCACCCAGCTTTTGCTGGATGAAGGGAAATCGCAAGAGGCGGTTTCCTCGCTGCAAGCCATCCTGCAACGCGCTCCTACTCCCCGGCTGTGGGAATTGCTCGGCGACGCCTACAACCAGATTCACGATCTGCCCAACGCCGAGCAGGCCTATCGCAAGGCTGCCGACGCTCAGCCCGACGACATCAACCACCGCAAAGAGCTGGCGCAAACGCTGCTCACCGAAGAAAAATATCCCGAAGCCCTCGAACAATATCAGCGCCTGACGCAGATGGATTCCGACGATCCAGACAATTATCTCCGCCTCGCCGAAATTTTCCGACAGTTGAAGCAACTCGATCGGGCCGAGCAAAATGTTTTGCTCGCCAAGCAGCGCGCGCCCAACAGTCTGGAAGTGACCTATTACGAAGCCTCGATTTATGAGGACGAGGGCCGCCTCGATGATTCCATCCGCGTCCTTTCCGACGCCGTGACGGCGGTGAAGACAGAATCCGAATTCACGCCGTCGCGCCGGCGCACCCTGGCCATCTTGTACCAGCAGCTCGGGCAGTTATATCGCGAAACCAGCAATTACACGGCGGCCGTCAACACTTTTGAAGAAATGCTGCGCCTGGGAACCGAGGAAGACCGCCGCGCGCGCATCATGATTATTGACACCTACCGCGAGGCACGCGATATTTCCAAAGCCCTCGACGCCGCGCGCAAGGCCGCCGACGCTTATCCGAAGGACCGTCCCATCCTCATGTCACAGGCGCTTTTGCTGGGTGAAAATGCGCAGGCCGATTTGGCCGTCTCACACCTGCACGCCCTGCTGGACGGTTCCGCCGGCGATTTCGAGGTCCAGCTCGATATCGCGCAGGTCTACGAAGAAAGCAAACGCTGGGCGGATGCGGAACAGGCCATCCACGCCGCGCAAAAAATCCAGCCGGACTCCTCCGGAAAGGAAATGTCCAGCTTCCTGATGGGCGCCATTTTTGAGCGCCAGAAAAAATATGACCAGGCCGAGGAGGAATTCCGGAAAGTGCTGAACGTCAACCCGCGCAATGCCTCGACGCTCAACTATTACGGCTACATGCTGGCGGACCGCGGAATCCGCCTGGAGGAGGCGGCCGACCTGATCAAACGCGCCCTCGCGGACGACCCGAACAACGCGGCCTATCAGGACAGCCTCGGCTGGGCTTATTTCAAGCAGAACAAGCTCGACGAAGCGGAAGGATTGCTGCGCAAGGCGGCCACGCGCGAGAGCCACGATCCGACGATCCTCAGCCATTTGGGCGACGTGTACGCCAAGATGGGAAAAGACAGCCTCGCCGAGGCCCAGTGGCAGAAATCGCTTAACGAGTGGCACCGCGTCCTGCCCGCCGATTTCGACTCGGGAAAAATGGCGGAAGTCGAACAGAAAATTTCCGCGCTGAAACGCCGGCTCGCCCAGCAGAAAGCACCCGCCGACCCCAAGCCGTAGTAGCATATCCCCCCTATGAAATCGGTCCGCGTTCCCGCCTATGCCAAGGTCAATCTGCGCCTTGACGTCCTCGGGCGACGCGCGGACGGCTATCACGAACTGCGCACAATCTACCAGGCCATCTCCCTGCACGATACGCTGGAGCTGCAAACCGCGCGAGAAACAGGCATCGAACTGCGCATCGCCGGAAATTCTGAACTCGCCGGCGAACCGGGCCCGGACAACCTTGTCTACCGCGCCGTTTACGAACTTGGCCGCGAGATCGGGCTTCGGCAGGGAGTCCGCGCCGTGCTGACCAAGCGCGTTCCGGTGGGCCGCGGCCTGGGCGGCGGCTCGAGCGATGCCGCCGCGGCGCTGCTGGGCCTGCTGCGCCTAACCGGGAAGCGCATCGAAGCGGCGCGCTTGATGGAAATCGCGGCCGGCCTTGGCGCCGATGTTCCCTTTTTTCTGCACGGAGGCCGCGCGCTCGGAATTGGGCGCGGCGATGAAATTTACCCTTTGCCTAATTTGCCGCGGCGTCACGTGCTGGTGATTTCGCCGCGCGAAATTGCCGTGCCCACGAAGGACGCCTACCAGTGGCTGTCAGAAGAATTGACAAACAGCGCAGCCCCCACTAAACTAATGCGGTTCTGTGCTCTGTGCTGGAGCCCTCAGGGGGGCGCCCTCTCAAACGATTTTGAGGCTGCTGTCTTTTCCCGGTACCCCCGATTGGCTGCGATCAAGAGGGAGTTGCTTCAGCAAGGAGCCGCAGAGGCCTCGCTGGCGGGTAGCGGTTCGGCGGTGTTTGGAGTCTATCAACACCCAGCGAAGGCGCGCCGGGCTGCCCGAGC